>Ga0307517_10000405_pt1 | contig 73755 bp, 102 predicted proteins | sample 23_EM_MG_FD_194515 | JGI IMG/M metagenome (GOLD analysis project Ga0307517, IMG submission 194515) | Populus trichocarpa ectomycorrhiza microbial communities from riparian zone in the Pacific Northwest, United States - 23_EM | ecosystem: Host-associated > Plants > Roots > Unclassified | place... | reverse complement strand
GCATCCCCATCCTCCTTCATATTTACCCACTCCAAATCGGCTGTTTAGAAAACTTTAGATCGGCAGTAAAGACAACATTTGTTGTACCTTCCTTCAAATTTATCTCTGCAGCATTCAAGTTGATCAACATACCCTATTAGCTATCTTGCATCTGTACACGACTGAGGGATGCTAGAGATTTGTGGCTCTATTGGACACCTCGACTCCAAGGGGATTGACGAAGAGAAGTCGCTTAGCACAGATCGACTGTTGCTAATCAGTTCACCTACAATCCTGAGCTGAGGCCGCTGTTGGCGATGATCGATTATCGATAATTCCCATCAGTTCAGAATGTCGGAGCACTGGGATCGCTTCGCTTGACTCTTTCACGATAGCACTAAGGTAACTGTTACAGTTGCTCAAGTTACCAGTCAGAATTAAGTTTGCATCGAGCAGAAATCAGCTCTGTAGGAAAGCTTTCTTGCGCTACACATCATTACTATTATTATAAAGTTCTCACATTCTGGTATCATGATAGTAGTTAGTACAAGTTGCCAGATCCCCTTAAGTTGTGGCAGGAATTCAATGATAACTCGGTCAAACGCTCCAAATGAGCAATTTCCTGCTACTAGCATGCTCTCAAAGTTTGGTTTCAAATGTAATCCGGTCAATTATACATGATGTAAATCATATTATTATTAGTCCAATTTACTGAGAATCAAGAAAGTATGGAGGGTAATCATTTCCCGCGATCAACACAACAACTTCACTGCAACCTGAGGGATGTTACCTGATGCTACACTGACCCGTATCATCAAGTCCTATCATTGCCCCCTGACCCTCACCGATGTCTGGCACGACCCTTGACGATGCTGATCCAGCTGTGGCCTACTCCGGGAATTGGGCTGCCTATTCAGGATGGTCAACAACTTACAAAGGGACAACACACGAGTCGAGTTCCCTCAACGACAGAGCAACAATTTCTTTCCAAGGTAAGCCAGGCTGTTACTTTTGACTGATGACAAAATAATATTGTTGTTTCCGTAGGTATTGGCGTCTTGGTTAACAGTGGACAACAAGGAATTGGTTGGAGAGTCCGGTCATCCTATGCCATTGACGGAGGTAGTCCCACTGTGTACAGTAATGACTCGTATCAATCAACAACGGAGGCATACAGGTCCCCTACGCTGCCTAACGGACAACATACATTAACTGTGATCAATCTCGACAACCGCGCCTCTTTGTTCCTCGACTCCTTCCTGGTCCTTACCCCTGACGACGACGGAGTGTCACCGCCTTCATCAAGTAGTCCCACCAGCACGTTCACCAGTGCCACTTCCTCACCCAGTGTCAGTCTCCGTAGTGGAACCACTACCACTACCACTTCAACTTCGAATTCTAGTATTCTGGCTGTCAACACGCCGTCCTCGATATTGAGTATAAACGATGCTAGTCCCACACCCAGTCCAAGCTCGACCACGAATCACACGGACCCGGGTCAAATACTCCTCATTGTCGGTCCTATCTTTGGTGCATTTCTAATTTGCGGTGTTTTTATCCTTTACCTCTTGTTACGACGTCGGCGGAAGAAAAAGGATTCAGATTCCCTGTTTACACCTGCCGGTAAGCCATCCACAAACTCTCTCTGGTAGATCTTCTTCCGCTCACGGTGTACGTCTAGCCTTCAACAATCCAATGCGATTTCATCCCACAATGTGGGAGAATGGGCAGAAGCCATCAACCTTCATTCAGGACTCGAGCGAGCCTCCTCCATATGTTCAGGATTCCCAATCTTCTTCACCCTCCTTCACTCCAAATCGACAACCCGCAAAGTTTAGCGCCAGATAGCTCGACCGTGTGGATCTTCGGAATTCAGCCCACATTCTTTTCACAATTGCATGCTTTAAGTTTTTTTTTGCCTTTGTAGCTTTAGTTCATTGTCACTATGTATTATGACTAATTTCGTTATTCCGGTCGCTCGAGAAGGTAGGCGAACTATCGTAGGCAGCGCTTGACTGAGTTTTGATTATTGAGCCCTTCTCCGACAACATCCTGAATCCCACAGTCCTGCCGCCGGGTTGGGAGTCTCTAATCTGAAATTCGGGTCTGGCAATTGGGTCATATGCGGGCGGTTCGCTCGTCGCATAACGGGGAGGAAATTGTGATAGGCCTTCGTTCATTTGAGGTGTGACCACAGGTAAGGATGGAATGCCGCCAGAAACTAGAACACGAACAATCAAGACATACAAAAACATGGAGAATTTCACCAGATACTGACAGGAATTGATTATCCAAGATTCGAATTCTTTCTTCCTCCTTTGCCGACGTCGTAACCAGAGATAAATGACAATAAAGCATACGACCACTGCCAGAGCAGAAACGCCCCCAATGATTGCTGCTATGTGGTGATCGTTCTTGCCAGCCGCAGAGTTGATATTCGTACTATTACCAACTGACGCAGTACTCGCAGGGATGGGGACACCACCGACCGAGCTAGAGGATCCAATCCTAAGCGACGATACACCCGAACTCGAACTCGAACTCGAACTTGAAGAGCTAGTCGTGCTACCAGAAGCGTTGGAAGATGTGCTTGGTCTGATGGAATTTAACGGTGATATTATTGTAGTTGATGTGGAGGAGCTCGTCGACGAGGCACTGGTGACGAGAAGATAATCAAGGAAGAAGGTACTCCCGTTGCCGAGATTCGTGATGACGAGATTGTGTTGGCCATTACGCACTACTGGAGACGTGTAAAGTAATACACCATATTGGCTTATGACTTTTGAGGTTGATTGCAAAAATGTGGGGCCGCCTCCGTCAAGGGTATATGATGATTGTGGGGTTTCGGATGCACGGACGACACCATAGGCCGCGACGCTGATACCTGGTAAAATGAAAATGAATTGGGACAGCAGGCGAAGACCAAAAGACTTACCAGTGAATGTGAGCCTTGCTTCAGAGTTGGGAGAATTCGTGAAATGGATCGTATTTTGATAAGAGCGCATGTCCGTTGAACTTTGCCAATCCCCGGTATAAGTCACAGTGGCATCGACGTCGTCGATGTGGACATCTGACATGTCAAGGGGAATAGGAGAACTAAAACGAGCGTTGTGGTGGGACCAGGGATGAATATTGAATACCGTGACTAAGCGTCGCTACGGTACTCTTAATTGTTCGCACCAGATTTGGGTGAGATCCGCAAAAGCGCAGGCGGTGTATTTTTGACAACAATTGGATCATTTTGTTTTGTTGCTATCAATCAATTCATTTCCTTTTCCTCTTGTAGTTGACAGGTTGACCAATAAGGTATTTCTGTTCAGATATGCGTAGGTGTCGGCCGAGACCGGTTGACCCTTGGTCTTCGACGAAGGTGGACTGGGGATTACAAACAATGTGGACTACATACGGTGAGTCTGATACTGGCTTCAAGTTTAACATTTTGATCATCACAAGTTCACGACGACGGACATTTAGCTGATCAACTATCACTGATAGCGAAAAGGACTTAAAAGTAAGCCCCAGCTGAATCCCTTCGAAACAACATTTTCATCTGCCCATCCAATGAAGCTCGTCCTATCTGTGGCAGTGGTTCTGGCATCTCTCTTCATTGATTACGTCAATGCAGGCGTCTCGTTCATATTTTCTCCCTCAAATCCAATTATTAAAGAACACGATACGGTAATCACTATTCAGGGAGCGGGAGAAAGTTGCAACTTGAAAGACAACAAAGGCGGCAGAGCTACGGCCACCTTTGTGTGCTCTGGCGAAACGATCCACAGCTCCACAATCAATGATTTAGGATCCGCCGACACCACGATCCAACTGCAAATTAAGGCTAACACCCTCCCGGAAAAAAATAACTGTGAAATCCATGTGAGTTCTTTTTCCGTGTTCTCTTCCTTACATACTGGATTCTCTTGCTAACGGCCCTTTCAGGTGATTGGTTCATGCAAGGAGGTTGTCTCACAAAGATTTAATATAACTTCGGGGGTTAGGGGGGTTGAGCAATCCAACTTTTAATTTTTTTGTGAATTTCTTACTCTTAACCCTAGACTCTTATACATGTACTGATAAATTCCGCACAGATCTTCTCTTATCTCCTCTCTTCACTGTAGGCCTGGTACCCATTAATTACCTGTCCAAAATGATTGCGATGGTACAGACCGAGAGCGATTGGCGGTGGGAATGCAACTACATAATAAAAGAGGACTTCTTTGAAACTGCAAATAGAACAAAAGGCCTGAAATACGGGTCTCCTTCCTCCTGTGCATTCATAAATAAGGTACAGATCGAAAGATACATGCTGCTTTCACATACCCGAGAATCTACGCCATTGGAGAACCGTCTTTGGCGGTGTCGTCCGAATGAACAATTGCTATGGGTTTGGGGTGTGTCTAGGGAAATTTGGGGATGCTAAATCTTCTCATCGGAAATACAAGTATCGTTAAGGACAGAAATATATTTATTGTATTTTTTCAGACCGGTTCTGAAATAATCATCTTGTTGTACAGGTGTATCAGATCGCCTCTTATTCCATCTTCTCCGAGTTCCAAATTAACCGATCCAAATCCTTTTCATCCTCACCAAAAATAAGAGGTCGCACTATCCTCAACAATAACGTAGAAATGGGGCTAAACATAGCAACCCTTTTCTGGTATGCCTGATAGGCCGGATATTTGCTTGCCGTGATAGACTCGGTGAAAATCGTAGAGGACCAGAAGAGAAGACATAGGGAGACAGCCGGAAGAATTTGGTAGCCGAAATGAGCCAAATGGTCCTGAAGGTCGTGACCTCCAAAACCGAATGAGGAGAAAGTGGCAATAAATTGGGAGTCAGGCGAAAGGATCGGAAAGGCTGTGATAATGACCTGGGTCCATTCATTTAATCGCAACCCAAGGGCATCTAAAGGAATTACACACCCAAAAGGCTTGTTCGCAGGCAAAGTTTGGGTGCCTTGAGAATGCCCACAGTCCCTTGGTACAAAAGCCACGTTCTGCATCTCGAGGTTGCCAATTGAGCCTCGCCCCAAACCAATGTTGACGTGGGTCATATTTCTTCGAATTGTTGTTTTCCTTCTGAGCAATGAAGGCATGTTTGTATGCATGGAATGCGTACTGTTGGTTGTCTGCCGTGAATTCAATGGCGAGAGTTACAATTGCTGTGAAAGCGAGCAGATAGTCTGATTTCGCGAGAGGTGTGTGGGGGTGGAGAACAGCGGCGGTGAGGGTCGGGAGGCTCAGCACAAACAAAAAAATATTTTGGATGACGGCAACAAAAACAAAGTTTGTGACTTGAAAAAGGAAGGGAGATATCTTCTGGCGAAGCACGAGCCAGCGGTAATCTTCTTCACTTCTAAATTGGCATTAGTGTACCGCTAAATGATTAGATATATAAGCAAGCTGACTGTCGCAAGAGACCGCGTCTCCATGCGTTATAAGTGAGTCTAAGAGGCCAGGTTAGAAAAATGTTTCAGAATGTTACGAGGACATACCTGCACATCCACATGACTATTAACGCGAGCATCAGGACTGCTCGGGGGCTAAAATCAGTAGCAGCGTAGTTCAACTCCTCTGGGACGTAGGGACCCAGCCAAAGTAGACTCCTACGGGGCCAGAGAGGGAAAAGAGCATAGTATGCTGAGTAAATGGTGGGTAGGAAGGTCCAGAGACGATCAACCTGCGAGACGTTGCTGGTGATAATCGAGTGTAACCACGTCTCGAAGGTTACAAAGACACAAAACTTCGCTGGCCAGACCAGATACCCGGGGAGTTGGTCGAAAGAATACATAATAGTCGATTCTCGAAGTAGAGTCTCAGTCTCAGAGAGAGTCGAACGATTGTGAGTATCACGTGCAACATCAAATGACATAACTCCCAAAGCTGATTGATCCCTTCCGCAGTATCTTCAAACGTGCAGTCATGTCAATCAAGACGATCGCTGTTCTCAAAGAAATTGAGCTGAAAGATGGCCAAATGTTCGTCAATGCCATCCGCTTTGTTGATCACGCTCATATCTCTGCAGGAAAGAAGTCACTTTCGAAGGAGAAGGAAAAGTCCTGCTATCTCGCATTGGAGATAAAATCCATGCCACTAGTGCATTTTGTACTCACTACGGCGCACCTCTCGCCAAAGGAGTATTGACTCCCGATGGGAGGGTCGTTTGGTGCGTTTATCAGTTTAAAATATTATTCGGTATTTAACATTGATTTAGCCCGTGGCATGGAGGTAAGACTATGCGCTCGTCTGAGTGTGATGCACCGTTCATTGAGAATGGTATATAAACAGCATGCTTCAATGTCTGCAACGGCGACATCGGTTTGTCCCTTTCCCCCTCTGACTTCATTATCTTACATTCTCCGTAGAGGATTCTCCTGCTCCCATGGCTCTCCATTCGTTTAAAGCTTCAGTCGTGAATGGAGAAATTCATGTTACTGCTCATAGCGAGAGCACCCTCAAAAAGAATTTTGCCCGCCAAGCGACCCTCCTCGATGGTGGGGTTTATTCACTTGGTCCTGGTGTCGTGATCGTCGGAGGCGGGGCTGGGGCGTTCCACTCTGTAGAGAGTCTGCGCGAGGTAAATATTTTGCTTATTACCAGTACTTTGTCCCTGAACCCAGATCAGCACGGCTATACGGGTTCGATTGTGATCCTTTCAAAAGAGACACATACACCCATTGATAGGTAAAGCAATCATTGGAACTCGTCTTGATCTGTCTAACCCCAGCGAAATAGGACCAAACTGAGCAAGGCGCTTATCACCGATCCTGCCAAGATCGAATGGCGCTCCGCTGCTGATCTCAAGATCAAATATGGTACCAATATCCGTCTTGGAGTGGTTTGTAACTTCACATTACGTAACGTGGAAGCTATCTGATCGCATCGTGCTCTGATAGGAAGTTACATCCATTGACCTGGACAACAAGAAAGTTATTTTGGATGATGGCAAAAGTGTAGTTCCTTATCAGAAATTAATTCTGGCTCCTGGCGGCACTCCAAGACGTCTGCCAATTGAGGGGGCGGATTTGGAGGGTGTCTATACTTTCAGGGGTATTGATGATGCAAGGAAAGTGGACGCAGGTAGGTGTCAGATATATATTGTGTAAATTCATCTCATCCTGCTTTCAGCTGCGCAGAAGGGTAAGCGAGTGGTTGTCATCGGAAGCTCGTTCATTAGTATGGAGCTTGTCGTTGCTTTATCGAAGCGTGAGCTTGCGTCGATTGACGTCATTGGATTGGGGGAATTCCCTTTCCAAGATGTACTTGGGAAAGAAATTGGCGCTAGTTTGAAGAAGGTACTCCCCTCTTTTTACAAATTTAACAGTAGATAACCATCCCGTTAGTATCACGAATCTCAAGGCATCAAATTCCATATGTTAAGTAAGGTGGAGAAGATTATACCTCAAGCTGATGATTCCAACCTGGCTGGTGGTGTTGTGGTCAACGGATCCACTTTGCCCTGTGATTTTGTGATTATGGGAGTGGGGGTTGCTCCAGCGACACAATTCTTGAAAGGAACAGGCATTCAGGTCGAGAAGGATGGTGGCGTCAGAGTTGATGAGTACATGCGAGTGAGGAGCGTGCCTTCAGGTGATGTCTATGCCATTGGAGATATCGCGATTTATCCGCAACAAGACGGGTCGGAGACGAGGATCGAGCATTGGAATGTAGGTGAAAATCTGTCGTCATTAGTCTCCCTGAAACGATTACGTTAGGTTGCCGGAAATCAAGGGCGAGCAGTTGGTGTTAATATTGGAGGGAAGCAACAGCCCTTCGTAAAGATTCCCATCTTCTGGAGTGCTCGTATGTGCCAGTATTTACTTTCTCTTTGAGCTGTGGTTGATATGCTGGCAGAGGGTCAGCAATTGCGTTATTGTGGTGTAGGCGCGAATTTTGAAGAGGTCATCATTCAAGGAAATCCCGATGAATTGAAGGTCAGTGGTTTCATCATTTTTTATCGGATCGAATTCTGAATTTCAAACAGTTCATAGCATATTACATCAAGAACAACAAAATTGTCGCTGTGTCTAGGTGCGATCTTATTGACTGCTTGTTGAGTGGGTGATTCATAGCATCTTTAGTATGCAGAACGACCCAGTCGTTTCAAAAGCTTCTGAATTGTTGAGGCTTGGATTGATGCCTTCTCCGGATGAAGTTAGGGCAGGAAAAGTATGCTGTTTAACACTTGATTTCTGTGTCCTGATTTCTTGTTTCGAAGGATTTGCTCTCAATTGGTATCAGCGCAAAAGTTGGAGCATAAGTAATGGATGAAGATATCCTGGAACATAACAAATAATGTATTCGTAGCTTGAAGTACCCTGCTTGAGACCTTCTGTGATTGGAATCTACTCATTTACATAATGAACCCATGAATTGTCTCTCTTGAAATTTATTACATATATTCTTGCTTAGTCCACTGCTACTTATCGCGGTCCGTGACTTGATTTTTCCGATGACCCCTGACTCGCCCATCAAGAACGGTTTCTTAAACAAGAGCACTGTCAACCCTCCAAAAGATTTCGAAGATGTCAATATTAACCCAAATATCACTTATCGCCACATCCTTTCGCAAAATCTTGGCATCCGGGACCCCTTTCGCGTGATCGCCCTGTGCGACTCAGACGCGTTTTACGCCAACTGCGAAATGGTGCGGCTGGGGGTTGATCCAAATACACCACTGGTGGTTCTTCAATGGGATTCCTTGATTGCCGTAAATTATCCTGCAAGGAAGTATGGGATATCGAGGATGGATAAGAAGAAGGATGCGTTGAAGAGATGTCCGCACTTGAAAGTTGTGCATGTTGCTACGTATAGAGAAGGTGATACGGAGCCTGGGTATTGGGAGGAAGTGGATACGAATACACACAAGGTCGGAACTCTAGAGTCTGTGACAGTATTTATTCATCGTTTACAGGTTTCTTTGGACCATTATCGAAGGGAGAGTATGAAGATTGCCACAATGTTTAAGGAACATTTGTCTGGGTGTGAAGTCGGTACGATTCATCTTCCAGCTTTGTTTGAACACCCTCTGATTTGTCTTCAGAGAAAGCATCGATTGATGAAGTATTTATTGATTTTACGAAAGCTGTTCGTGAAATTCTTCTCCAACGGTATCCCTACTTGGCGCAGGTACCCGCTGAGGCGCCGAAAGGCGTTGACACTCCACTGCCTCCACCTCCACCCATCTCATGGGGTGATTTGGGAAATGTGATTCCGTTCGATCCTCAGTCTGCTGAGAATTCAGATGTAGGAAAAGAGGAAGGGACCCTCCCCGCCCAACAAGACGAAGAAGACACGGCCTTGGAGAATTTGAAAGCAGACACTACACTAGGCATCGAATCTCAGTCAACCGCGGAGGAGCCACCCCCGACCTGGCACGATGTGGCCCTGTCTATTGCTGCTGAAATGATGCAGCGTGCACGAGACGAGGTGAGAATTGCCCTTGGATATAGTACATCTGCGGTACGTGGCAGTCCTGCCATCACATTCAATAATTCATGAAACGGTTTGCATAGGGTATTGCAAGGAATAAGTTTTTGGCAAAGGTTGTTCTATTTTTTCTTTGATGTCTTCGTAACCGCTTGAACGGGGCTTTTATTCTAGCTTACGGCTTCTTATAAAAAACCGAACAACCAAGTAAGCTCACTTGGCGCCTGAGATCTGTTATCAGAAGTCGAATACCTTCCCCCAGACTATTCTCCGTAACAAAGCAATCCCGAATTACTTGAAACCTGTCCAATTTCAGAAGGTAGGTCAGTTGGTTTCCTCCATTTGGTCTTGGACTTGACGGGTCTGTATCGACAGATTCGATTCCTTGGCGGAAAGCTAGGCAAGGCTATTGCTGGGGAGTATGATGCTTCCACTGTTGGCGACTTGTTGTAAGGTTACATATCCCCTCCACCTCGCTTGACTGACATGCTCGGCACATGCAGATCCATAGAACTCGGTACGTGATAATTCATTTAACATTTACACCCCATGCACACAGAATCTTCTTCAGAGGAACTGCAGCAAAAATTTGGAGAACAATCAATCTGGGTGTATGAATTTCTCAGGTATCAATGGCTTTTTGTATGGTGTGTGTTTGCTAACTGGTGATTTTGCTCCGTCGAAGAGGAATCGACAGGACTGAAGGTTTTTTTGTTTATCTCCACTGCTCATGCTTCGTGTTTACCTATTAACGCAAGTGAAGGACAAAGGATCAGCTTTTAACAAAAGCATGTTGGCGTCGAAGAATTTACCAAAACCAATCACCAAACCGGCGGAAGGCCAACATTGGATACGCGTTCTTGCTGCAGAGCTTGCCCTGCGGCTCAACGACGCACGGCAGGTGTCCCCGAATTTGTGGCCTAAGACACTTGTTCTACATGCAAAAAAGGGTACGCAGCTATCTCAATAAAAGAAATACCTTTTAATTAACTCCATCGAAGGATATGAGACAGCTCGGTCAAAACAAGCACCTTTTCCATTTACAAAGGAGGTGACTGTAGACACAGTAGCTTCTGCTGGGAACAGACTTTGGAAAGAACTGGTTGGGGATCAGAAGTCACTGAAGATCACCAGCATCCACCTGGCCTTTACAGGGATCGAATTCGCGGAACCGGGCCAGCGGACTATTGAAGGATTTCTCGTACCTTCATCCTCGAAGAAACGATTGCAAGACGAAGGACCTGCAGATCCAAGAGAACCCGCAGAAAAAGGGGTGTCGGAGACCAAGGCAATATATTTCTGTCCTAGATGTGGAAAATCATTCTACTCGCAGGCTCAAGCGGATCTATCAACCGAAGAGGATCGCATCACTGACCCAGACTACATTGCTAAGGCCAAGTTGGAACATGAAGACTTTCACTTTGCTCAGGACTTGGCGAACGAGGGGAAGTTGCATTCAGCCATCTCCTCTGGAATATCGCCCAGTGGGTCCACCAGTGCCAAAAAGCGGAAGCCTCCATCCAAGCCCAATGGAATTGAAAAGTTCTTTCGCAAGTCATGAATGGATCAACGGATCGGAACTGCGTAGCATACGTATCACATAAACAAATGCATACACTACTTTCCATCTTTTGATATGTGATTTGTTACCCTCGTTCTCAAACGTCGACATTCAGATACGGGCCTTGTGTATCCGATCTGTTTTTTGTTCTTTCGTGGGGACCATCTTTTTTATTATTTATTTATTTCTTGTTTTCGTTCTCTTGACCACCCAGGCCCCAGCATCGTTTGCCAAGGACAGGCCTTTTTCCGCAGGATCATACCTACCACCTCTTCGTTCGGTTTCTAGAGGACGATTATGTCTGGGACGACTTTCCTTCAAATTCCTTCTGGTCATTTAGGGGGAATAATTGTGCGCTTCCACGCTTTTTCCAGTATTTCATTTGACGATTTCTTTTAGGCTGTGAATGTCGTTGCAGCTCTTGCGAATCTTGCTCTAATCCCTGTCGGCATTCGAGTTGCGTGGCTGGCCATCAGGAGAACGTGGTCCAATTCGCCTTCTGGGCCTTTAGAATATGTATTCTTCCACACACAATTAGGTCAATATGTCATTAGCTTCATCGTTGCAATGCTCTTCAACACCATCTCTGGAATTCTTGGTTTTCCATGGCTGTTCATGAGGGGAATTCGGGATGGTGAGTTTAGAGTCTATTCAAATTAATTGCTTTTGACATCTCCCTAAAATAGGTCACCTTTGTCGTGCGCAGGGTAAGCCACTACGGACTGCGCAATCCTGATTTCACCAACGTTTATCACTACTAGCCGTACTTATGGCCATTGGCACATTCTCTGGGGGCTTTTTTACCATTGCAATTGCGGTGCACACTTTTGGTGCCCTTGTTCAGCAAAAACGACAATCTATTGTCATCTGTCGATCTACTATCTGCGTCGGATGGGGTTTGTCTTTTCTGACTGGTCTGATCTTCTTTTTTCTAGTCATTATGCCGCTCACTCTGTTTTGCTACAGCCGCCATCCCGTTCGCTATTTATCCTTCAGAAGGGCCTGTGTATGGACCAGATGATTTTGTTTGCGGAATTCGCTCCATTTTCCCTAAACTGCAGTTCTTTTTCCACCTCCTTCCTGTATGTCTTTTGTTGTTATTCGCGAATTCTATTTCTGACTCTGGTTATCAAGATTTTGCTTGCTTCCCTCTTTGGCATTGTCTTGTACTCTCTCATTTTCTTTGTTCTACGCGGTACAGTGAAGGTTAGGCGAGGCATCAAGCTCACGCTGAATCCAACTAAGAGATGGGCCGAGAGAGAGAAGGCGGAACTCTATCATCGATTTGTCATGGAGCTCTCGAGAAGCATGCTTTGGTATTTTCCTTGACTTTTTTCCTGTCGGTCGGCTGATGTGGTTTCTGAAGGTACCCTGTTGCCTATATTGTTTTCCTTGTTCCCTATTCGATGTTGCGCTTATTTGCCGTTTCTGGGTTCGCGGTACCTTTTGAAGCCATGGTCTTTGCTTTTGTTTGTTGGTACATTCTAAGTGAGCACATTATTTTTGTGTTTCTGATGTTTGCTCAGTCACCCGACCAGATGTTGTAGAAGTCCCTCTCCTTTACAATACCTTTCGGTTATTGGGGCGAGCTTTTGACGGTGTTTCTAACCGGAATTCGCAGAGAGAGTCTGATACGATTTGCAACGATGAATTGCAACGGAAATATGCAGATATTGAAGAGAGGCGATTCGTCGGCAGTTTTCCTCCAACCCCAACGACATTCACATCACCTGACATCGCCTTTGACAAAACATTGTCGGCCAGCCATCACCCTTCCTACCCACTCACCTATCAAACCTTTTTGGAAGCTGACCCTGCAACTGTGCCGTTTCCAACAACGATTTCCGGGCTAGGGTACTTTGACGATGCAACAGAACTCTCCATTTATTCGAACCTTAGTCCTTCAGAACAAACCAACCGGCCGGCCGTGGTTGCTTCATTGGTGCCAAGGCTTCGACCTCCAAGAACGCCTCCGCGTTCGCGCACCTCTTCGTCAATTCCTTATCATACTCCCATGCGCCGAACATTGTCGTCAGCACAAGATGGCCGAAGCTATAGTCCTTTGACTACACCAGAACCAACTTATCGGGTTCCTTTCAAATTCTTCTGAGTAGCTAGATGCCTACTCGTTACAATTCGTTTCATCTCAAGCTTCCTGCTTGATTGTTACTTTGCTTCCATCGTATGACGTGTACTAATCTACTCTAGAGATGTCCTACATTCAGTGGTTGGGTAGTGGAGGACTGAATGATAAAACTGTATCACTATTAAGTTTAAAGTAGTAAATTATTATTTTTGGTATCACGTGATTTTCAATGAAATTTGGATGAAGCTAAGTATTGAACTAACTATGTAAGTTTCTCATCACAATCTCAGCCTTCTGCATTAGAAATGGCTGCAAATCTGTTTAAACAATATTTCCAGAGGTCAGGACAAATCATTGGGAAGACGATGTCAGACAGTGAGTAGAACTTATCGCTGTGAACCTCAGTATTTACATAATGTTCTGCAAAAGTAATTCTAATGCGGGGTGTACAAGGCCCCGCCCGTACGCCACGCACCATTTTCTCCTTTGACACACCCGAGAGTGTGAATCAGTTTGCTACAGGCTGTGACGGGGACAGTGGAGGACTCTCAACTGTGCACTTTGACTACGATACACGGCCAGAAGTGAACATCTCTTTAGGGAAACCCGGTAGCGCAATGTTCTGGGGAGATATGCGATTACAAGTGAAACCCGGAATGGAAGGAAAAGTACGTGGTGGATGGGCTGGCTTCAGAAATAAGGTACTCCGAGTTTTGTAGTCAATTGCTAACCTTATTAATGGTTGACCAGCCACGGCCGACAATTTTTGGCAATATGACGGAGGACGCATCGGGACATGATTATCTTGCACTTCGGCTTCGAGTCGCTGGAGAGCCCAAGACACATAGTTCTTACTTTGTCAACATTCAAACATTAGGACCCATATCCACAGACCTATGGCAGCATAGGATCTTTTTCAGAAAGGGAGATGGGACATGGGAAGAAATCTATGCAAGTGTCATCCCGAATCTTTTTCTTCTTTTGCAGACTTAATTTATGGGATGTAGATCCCACTTGATAGTTTCGTTCGGACGAATTGCGGGGAAATGTCAGAAAACCAAATATCAATGCTACGAGAAAAAGTTCGAAGTGTTGGGATTTCCCTACTAGGAGGTAATAGTGGAGTTCAGGGCAAGTATGAGTTGGGCATTGACTCAATAAGGCTTGTCAATGAAGAAGATGTCGACCCATCGGGTAAGTTGAATCATAATCATGAAGCTCAGATAGATTTACTTCAAGGGCCTTGATTCAGACTCGGCTTCAATGGCGTAGCAACCATACTCATTCAGACCTAGCACTCAGGAAGTCGGATTCGAAATAAATCCAGGCTGAGGAATTTGAACGTCCTAGCCCTGCAGCAGTCATAACTCAACCTATATGTTCACTGACGCGGTTCTATCAGAATTCATGCATAGTTGTAAAACATCCTTAAGACCGAAGGATTGTAAACGGTATTGAATACACTTTGGCTATACTACCAGACGAGGAAGCATGATGTATAAAGGGAGAAAGGAATGAAAATGAGGAGATTGTGATATATAACATACACTCCTGGGAATTTAACCAAGCTATTGTAATGGAAAAAATCAGAGGATAACGCAACCACTACGCGGGCAAAGGCAAGCGTCACAACAACCAGAATTTTCGTCAGGATGGGTTTGGTTGGCATAGCTTCCTGAGGAACCACGTAACCCCGCCATAGGACGGCCAGTTTGTTTTTCCTGGTAGTTCTATTAACACAAAGCTGTCGAGCAAGGATGGTCTACGAACCTTGTTGTGCCTCCTAATTTCTCTGACTAGAGTGTAGAAAGCCTCATCAACATTCAATCTCTGCTTTGCCGAGGTTTCGATAAATAGGGCATTTTCGTGGTTTGCGATAGCACGACCCTCTGCAAAAAAGGTCAAAGGGCAGCTCTATGGAAGTCACAATGGGGGTACACACCACTCGCACCGACTACGCGCTCGTATTCCAAATCGGATTTGTTGGCAACGACAACTTTAGGGCTGTACTCTGAATCCTTTACTCGCAGGATTTGTTGAGTGAACGTATGGACTTCCTCGAAGGAAGGGCGAGAAGTAATGGAATAGACGATCAGGAAGCCCTCTCCAGACCGCATGTATTGTTCACGCATAGCCCTGGAAAAAGAAAAGAATTGTTGTCGGTGCAGCGCGGATAGTACGGTCAAGAGAAGAGAATATTTCCGGCAGAAGAGATGAACAGTGAGGGTTCGTAGGACGATCGCAATTGGAAAAGACATACCCATATTCCTCTTGCCCTGCAGTATCGAGGACATCGAGAAGAGCAACTTCGTCGTCAATAACACATTGTTTGCGGTATGAATCTTATGAGAAGGAGTGAGGCCGCAAGTCGGTTACGGGCAAGGTAACCATTTACCCTCAATAGTGGGGTCATACTCGTCAACAAAATGGCTCTGAATAAACTGGATCGTCAGAGCAGACTTTCCGACACCTAGGAGAGAGGGGAATGGGCTCAAATGTAAATAGGAGGCGGGTTGATACCTACCTCCTCCCCCAACAACGACAATCTTGTATTCCCTCAAGAACTGAGACTATTCGAACATAAGATACAGTACGAAAGTCAACGGTTCAGAATCAATACGCACCCGGATCATTGAATAAAAGTTGGAGACAGAAGAAAAGAAGACCCAAGTACAAAGTAAGCCGAGTAACAGTGGTAGCACGACGGGGAAATCCGCAAAGGTTACGCAATCAAACCACAACAAGAAACAATATTATCTTTTCATAATATCAGAGAGTTAAATATTGAATAGTGCGATACAAGGCACAGATATCTAACCCATTACTTCCTCGTTCTCAGCTTTCCCTCAGGGCCACTTTCCCCACCACTGGGTCCTTCACTCTTTTTGCTTGTCTTTGATTTGCGGAGGTGGTGCTCAGGGATCCACTCTTCCTGGTAGCCTCCTGCGCCAGTGGCCGTCACGGTTCCAACAGGAGAGCTAACCGAGGAGGTAGATGCCTTCTTTGACCTGGACTTCTTGCTTTGTGGAATGAAAGATCGGTAGGCAATGTAAACAAGACTCGCAAGAAAAACGGCGACGATGGCATAAGTAGATAGGCTGAAAAGGGAACACATTCAGAACAGACAATTAATATTGCATTGACACGTACAGTTTCAAGTCGAAGATTGAAAAGTCGGGGTCAACGATGGTAACAATTGAATCATACGCCTCCAACCTCGATGTTCCCGACTGGAGTACAAATTTAGAAGTAATATTTGTGAGTGGGCGTGTTAACCTACTTCTGTAGTATGTTCAACCCAAATATTGAGGCGGTGGTCTCCAGGCTGAGAAACAGAGATGAGTTCACAAAGCACTTGCACATTGATCAAGTTACCTTGAATCTAAATAGACGTTGGTTTTGCCGTTCTTAAATACAAGTCACTGTTACTTACTCGCTGTGAAAGACATATGGAATCGCCAACTTAGTTTTAACGGGTAAGGGAATCGCGTGTTTTTGGATTGTCAGCTGCCAGAGAGTTAGCATCACACACAATCCTATGGACTTGACGCACATTTTTGATCAGCGTGTTCGTGTCTGGATGTAGTAGTGCAGCTGCGATATTGGTGACGGTAACGTTGCGGTCTGATACTTTCTCCACAGTTACAGTCACTGTGTTCTTTTGTCCATTAACAACATCTAAATGTCCCAAATGAGTGAGGTTTGTCGAAAAGCAAAGCCACTCCCTGGAAGAGATGAACATACAATTGAATGCATTGCTCTCTGGGAATGCAGCAGTGGCAACGACATCTGTTTCATTAGTCTCAATGGCTAAGTAGATGCACAATAGTATGTTAGCACCAAACTTGACATGGACAAACAGGATTACTAACCCTTAATCGACAGTACAAATACTGCCACTGAGAATAGTGAGGTGAAAATTGTTTCAGCGCGCATACTGCAAAGCCGGATGAAGTGGAGAACTTTCGTCTGCCGTGCCACGTCCCAGAAATTTATCACGTGACTTTAGAGTTCACAGATATACTAAAGTAATAATTAATCGCTCTTGCAACAGAGATCTCTTTTTTCTACATTTGAAAGACGTCGGAGAACTATTCGTGCAGATCCTCAAGGCCCTTTCTTCTTTAGCAAATCCTTTGTTATGTCGTCCCCCTCTCCTGTCTGGTCAGGAAGCCAGAATGCCTGAATATTTCAACATCCTCTGATTTAAGGAAAGAATGAAAAAAGAACTCACTAATTCATATCCCGCTGAGCACATCATTGCAAATCTTGGGTTGAACTTGACACAACGTGCAGGTCCGGGATGCCCGTCAAGAACTGTCATTGGCTGTATCCGTAATGGTTGCGTTCCGCGCTCAGCTTCAACTCTTTGGTGAAGATTCTGCAAATCCCAAATGGCGATTTTTCCATCCAAGCTTCCACCCACAACGAATTTGCTGTCCGGGGTCCAGGAAACCTCCTCGCCACTGATTCCCTTCTGGGGTTCAATGCTAAGGGGAACGTTTGCGTTCTTCCTCTCCAGACCCATGTGGCCTTCTAGTTTTGCGAGTAGTGCTCCGTCGAATGCGTCCAGAAGGTAGTGTGCGTTGCCGGAACAGCCGACAAGCAAATACTTTCCGTTCAATGAGAATGACATCGAAGTCATGCAGATCGGCCGAGGAGGGTAACTAATGAGGACCAGAGTGGGGTCTTCAAGACCAATCGTCAAGAAAGGTTTCTTGTCATAATTCGCTTGATCGTACAGAAGGATTTGGGAGTACTGATTGATTCCAACCGCGAAAACCATCCCAGTTGCATCGTATGCGATAATAGGGGTAGTTGGCACACCGAGAAGTCCACGGCACATCGGAGTGCGTAGATCCCAAAGACGAACTGTCTTATCCATTGAACCAGACATAAATCCATCATCAATAGGGGAGACTTCCAATGACACGACAAGTCCTTTATGACCTTTGAAATATTGGAGGTATTTGTTGTCGTGCAGAGAGGAATACCTAATGGTGTCATCCTCTTTGGTCGAAGCGTAGACAATAGTCGTGTTCTTGTGGGTAAAACGGGGGAGGTCTATCCCGTATTTCTTCGAATAAAGAGTCTTTACGAGTCTGCTTTTCTTAGATTAATTCAAGTCAAAATGTGTCGGACTCACTTGCCAGTTTTGCAGTTATACAATCTAAAGCTCTCATCCTCAGCACACATTACAATTTGATCCCCTCTGTCATCAAAGGTAATCCCTGTGACGCTTCTCGGTCCAGGACTGGGTGGCCTTTGCAAGCTTCCTTGCTGAAGCGGGTCAATGCAATTTTTGAACACTCTGGCAGTTCTAAGTCTTCCCTACTCAAATTTCCTATTTAAACAGTCCCGCCGACCTCAATCAGTAACTCACCATAACCTGATTGTTAAGACTTGTTGTGACTGGTTGCAAAGTTCCATGACTGGAGCTTGGGGGCATTTCAGTCCTTGACAAGGCGGAAGCGAAGCGCGAATCGGAGTTGGAATACCTTTTTCTTTTATCCACCACATGAACGAAACCGACGAGTCTGCCAAACTATGGAGAGTCAACCGCACGATCCATGAGCTTGTTAAGGACAGAGTTAGCGGCTGCAAAATGTGACAATGCTCTCCGATCTGACTTATTTCAGGGTTTTCTGGTATCGGACGAAGAACTGCACATGGACCTTCACAAGTTCCGGGAGATGTACGCACACAATGGCGTCGTCGAGTATGTATCTTTTTCTTTTCTTTTAGAGTTTCAGATCGTCACTAATATACGTAGACGCGGTCGTCTGAATTTTTACACGTCTTCGCGGGCAAATCCTACAGATCAAATCTTTATATATTTCTCGGAGGAACGAAACGTAGGCGTGAAGACGATGAGAAAGTAAGCCTAGTTCCCCTCTCATCCTTACTTTTTCTTACTATTCCTTTAGACTTCTCAATATTTTAGAGGACAAAAGTATTCAACGAGGAGTCATCGTCTTCCCAGGGAGCATGACTCCGTCTGCTCGAAAAGTAATGTCTTATTATTTTATTTCTCTGCCGGTTTTGATTGTTTCCAATAGGTTATTGTTGCCATGGCTGTACAATACAGATTGGAAGAGTTTGCAGAAGCTGACCTCTTGGTTAACTTAACACATCACACCCTTGTACCTCGACATGAAGTGCTGACCGAGGAGGAGAAGAAGCTCTTGTTGACCAAATAGTGCGTATTTTACCCCTCGTTTCTTAATATCCTGCTTACAATTAACACCCGGCAGCCGCCTCAAAGATACACAGCTTCCCCGCATTCAAATAGCAGATCCTGTCGCACGTTACTATGGCCTCCGTCGCGGTCTGGTGGTGAAGATCACGCGACCTAGCGAGACGAGTGGGCGATATGCAAGTTATCGGATATGCTTCTGAACGCCTCCTTGGGTGGTATTTTTAACGCTCCTCTTCCTCTCCCCCATTTCATAAAAAATCAACAGCACTTCTGTATCAGACTTAATCTTTCCGAAAAGTATGAATGTTTCATCGAGTGCCTCGGCATCGCAATTTTGACTAAGGTCTACTTTTCATTATTAAGTACCATTCATTATACCGAGGTTTCCGTGGATCCTTCAAGCTGATGATGTGAGTTCACCACAAAATTTGAGCGCCCTGCTGTTCTCTTTCTTCTTGTTAGACGTCTAGACTCTAGCTAGCTCAACTCTGGACCGAACCTGTTGAACGGTTGCAATTTTACGAGAGGCGACAGGAAATTGAAATGGTCATCTATCCAAGACGACCGGCCCCAGCTCCACCAGTGCAGCTTGGAGCACTGCTAGTCATAACCTGCATTTCTGGAAGAACTCTTATTCATGAGACGTACTTTATTATCTATCCACGATTCTCCATCTGGCGAACCGTGAGTATGGTAATAGACTTAATATTCAACCTTCAAGTTTCAAATTGCTGCGGACATCTTATTCGACCAACTCAGTGGTCAGAGCCACGTCGTTCTTGCCCTCTTAAACACCGATCGTTCTGACGCTTTTCCAGTTCTTATCGCCCGAAAGAGATCCTCGAGCTCCCTGTCCTAACACTTAATTTGGGTATTACTGTTTGGCCTATCCCATTGGTCAAGTATATATTCCTTGACGCCATTGCTTATCCATTCTGCATGTATTTGACTTCTCCACTGTTGCTCCGTCGGCCCATAGCTTTCCGGTGCAACCAGTCAATCACCGGCAAATATTCGTACGTAATCGTTTAGGTTAAAAAACGTGGATACCAAGGACTTACATCATGCTCTGTGTAAGGCACCATCGCGATCAATTATTTACCTCCCTTTTCTATGGTATTCATCCCGTTTCAGGCATTCGACTAGGAGGAGATCGTTGTCAAAACGCGGACGGGTTGAGGTAGCCAAACAGTATTTGCATCGATTCGAGATTGCCGCGGGCCTGGTGAATAAAACGCATGGTTCTTCAGAATCCTGATCTGCAGCTGTACGCGAAAAGTTGAAGTCCTTTCGTTACGGCAAACGGACAAATGCCCTCCTTTGTTCTCAGGGAACATTTAGTTCCTGGCGATTGACCTCTGTCGAAGACTCCGAGGAGTATGTGAACACCACTCCGCCCCTTTCGATGATCATATTGGATATGCCCATTCTGTTGTTAGGCAAAGCAGATTGCTACTCTAAAATTTCCCATGGCCGTCGGACAAATTTTAAATGGACATCCAGTAAGTAACACTAACGATTTCAGGTCCATTGGCGGTCTGACTCTAGAGAGACGACAAGAAACAGCACTTCTAGAGGTTGATTCCTAAATACTAAACATGCTGCGACTTCAAAGGTGAAAAGGACGAGCATCATACTCTCGAGCCATAACGAAGTCGAGCTGAAGGTTAGTGTCATCGTTGTCCTATTACAGCAGTGGTTTACAGTATTTAGCTCTTATTGCATATGGACTTCTAACCAAAACCGCGGACGAAGTGATGTAAGTGGAATCCGACCATTGAACTCTCATGCCGTTAACTGAGCAGTCTATGCGTCCGTTATCAAAACGTTATACCATCTCCAAGCCCGTTGGGACAGTAAATATTTACTAAAACTGAGAAATGTAGAGATTCTGTGCGGAGCCTAATATCTTACTCCTGGTCCATACATGTGATCTTGGCCAGATGATTAGCGATCATATTCCAAAAAGTACAATGAAGATGGTATCAGCTTTTCAGTATGATAGATATACATATCTACTATCAGTTTGATGCACGAACTTTAATCTCAATTCCAACTCAATTCTCGACGGCAATGTCTTGGATTTGCTGCTGTGGAATTGTAGAAGAACATCGATTTTGTTGTGGAACATCTGTAAAGAAACCACTGGAGCTACATAAAAGACTCGCACTCCGCCGATTTCCAGAAACCGAGACTGACTATTTAGGAAGGCGAGCTGCTTCAAATAGGAAGGTGGAAACAAAGATAAACAGATCTAAGCAAAACGTGGTGTGCGTTTCTGCACAAAATTCTTCTTCCAACCTTGAGATACCCTGAGTCTCAAATTTGAATTGTGGGAGCTCCCACTCCGGACACTACATATGTGTACGCGATGACAACTGGCTTACTTTGACTCGGAATGGCGGCTTATCGACAGCTTATATGACAACTTACAGACTTGGCAACATCAGCAGAAACCACAGGGATCAGCGTAACACCGGCATCTATGAAGAAGGTTTTGGCTTTGTCAACTCTTAAAAAGGTCTTCGGATTGACCCCTTCGTATGTATCTACAGATTTGAGGGATTTTCGTAATTATCTCCCGAGATGAGATCGGGGGTTGCAGCGATCTTTCCGTCCGGTAGTGAGACCACAAACTAATGGAACTTTTCGGCCTTCCAGAACTCAGGATATTATAAATGGGACGGTTACTCAACTCGTTCTTCTATAACTTCACGGCCCTGATATCTCATCTCACCCATGTCTCCCCCTCTTCGTCAATTCCGTCTCCCTGACCTACTGTCTACATGCTCCCTGAAGGACGAGACGAACCCATATTATAAAGAGGCAGCTACAGAATCTCGAGCTTGGATTAACAGTTACGACATTTTCACCGACAGAAAGCGCGCCTTCTTCATACAAGGCCAAAACGAGCTATTATGTTCGCACGTCTACTCATATGCAGGTCCCGAGCAACTCCGTACTACCTGTGACTTTGTGAGCCTTGAAAACACATAGTATCCCATCGTTTATTAACCTTCATTTCATCTAGATCAACTTGCTGTTCGTCTTAGATGAGATTAGTGACGAACAGAACGGCAGCGATGCGCAGGCCACTGGTCGCATTTTCGTCAACGCAATGAAGTACTCTAATTGGGACGACGGCTCTCCCATTTGCAAAATAACAAAAGAGTGTGTCGCCTTTACCATGACCAGAAATACCAAATGCTCATAAATTCTCTAGCTTTAGAGCTCGGTTCCTGAGGCATGCTGGCGATGACAATGCCAGGAGATTTTTCGATCTTTGTGAAACATACACGCAGTGCGTAGGCAGGGAAGCCGAGCTCAGAGAGCGAGAAGAAGTTCTTGGGCTCGAGGAATTTATTCTTCATCGTCGGCATAACAGTGCCGTCATGCTCTGCTTCGCCCTTGTTGAATATATCCTGGGGGTTGACCTCGAAGACAAAGTTTACGAAGACACTACATTTATGGACGCTTATTGGGCTGCCTGCGATTATGTCTGTTGGTCTAACGTAGGTGAAGCCACCCGACTGGTCGAATAAGCTGACGAATTATATCACGCAGGATGTGTATTCTTATGACATGGAACAGTCCAGGGGTTTGACGGGTAACAACATTGTTACTGTACTCATGGAAGAGAAGCGAATTTCTCTACAAGAGGCATCTGACTACGTCGGGGTCCACTGCAACCACTTACTCGACACCTACTTGAGGGCAAGGAAGCAGCTGTCCCAATCCCTCGGCCCAGAGGCCACTCTGTTCATTTATTCCATTGGTCAATGGATGATAGGAAACCTTGTGTAAGTACGCTTTTCGACTTCTCGTAGCAAGTGCATGCTCAGAACTCAATTAGCTGGAGTTTCGAGACCGTTCGATACTTTGGTTCTCGGCATCTCGAGGTGAAGGAGACAGGAGTGGTTACTCTTCGTCCACGGCAGCCTACTCAGGACGATGGGTGTGAGTCTTCTGACGAGGATTGATCGATGGATCTCTTATCATTCGTACACTATCTATTCCACATTCTATCGCCTATCAGTCATAAAGATCGAGCACAAATTCCTCATTTTTATCATTTAGTATTACGTAACTTGTACAGAAGCAATAGCCCTCTTGGATACAATAAATATGATCTTTCCCTGTATTCATCCGCTCTGAGGACACTAGTAGGCGTTCCTCGATGATCAGGAAGCAGAAGATTCGGGTGTAGATCCCTGCCAAATGCAGTATAAGATCGATCACGGACCACGCCTGTCAATTGCTATCAAATGTGTAAACGCACTGCGTTTCTCCTTCGAGAGGTCAGGATTGGGAATGTCAAGCCAGCTGCGGATTAAATTCCACGAATTTAATTTTCTCCAATAGTAGTACATATGTATTGGAGATGGAGAACTGAGAATGTATAATTGCGAATGCATAGAAAAATAACTAAGGTTACATCTCGATGACACTGGGATAAGGTGAATCTCGAGTCTCCGATAGTGGGAATCTTTTATTACTACAGAATGCTGGTGAATCGAAGCAGATCTCGTGAAGCCAGACTAGGTTCCATATGTATATCTGCGCCACACGAAGAGAAGAAAGGCACAGAATGGGAATGGTCGGATAGTCCTCGAGGCGTACTTTTAGACGTACGACCAACGTCCAAGTTTATCTGCCCATTTTGGCATTCCCGTTAAATTTGTCGAAAGAAAAGGTTGCCGCAGGGATTCAAAATGAGAAGGAGTTGAACCCTTGGAGATATTTCGTGGACCAGGTGTGCCCGGAGGCGTCAACTGACCCGGCTCTTCACGGATAGACACCATGTGAGGTTCACGATGTTCTGCGTATGGGGACAAGATTCCAAGGCCACTCCCACCTACGGATGTGAGATATGCTTCGAAACCCTGGCGGATCAACTCCTCCATCATGAGCGTGCACAGTTCATCCTTGAAGTCTGCATGTTCCGCATCAGCCTCATGCAGTCTGGAGGGACACTAGGTAATATTCTTACCATCTGGGATCAAGCTCACAGTGCATCCTCCACCCCCAGCACCAGTAAGCTTGGTTGTCAGATTGTATTGTTCCTTGAGCGTTTCCCTGATGTTCTCTAAAACAGAATGAGAGACACCAAGGGTCACAAGATGTCGATGATTTTCGTCCATTAATGCCTATCGACAATTTACATTCAACACAGGGACACAACGATTGCCGAGACTGTTCAACTTACAGATAATACCTGAAGCACACGATCGCGCGAGAGCTCCGGATGCGCCAAGACACGCCGCGCTTCGTCACTGATACTCTGAATGGCCTCCAAGATACTATTGACGAGTGCAGGTTCCTGAAAGAACAGAGAAGATGTGCGTCCGATATTAAAATGTATTAAGAAGCCATTGACTTACGTTAGTCTTTTTCTCAGCAACGCCCTCGACTAATTTCTTGGTATCTCTTGGAATCTTTGAATTAGTCAACAAAAATTTCAGGGACTTGAATCTAAAGAGCAGATTTGAAGCAGGTGATCTCTTGATGCGGATGGAGAGACGGAGCTTACCCTTGGATGCCTTCCATTCCACTCTTATTTCCAAAGCCAGGACGAATGTATGAAAGAGCACCACCAAAAACTGATACACTATTATCCACTCCGCTTGGATTTCCGTGTAAGATCTTCTCCCCTACAAACGCCCACCTGTTCACTTCCTCGGCTGTCACCAAAGGAATTGCGTGACGGCCTTGGTGGAGTATATGAATGAAGTCAGGAGATGTTTGCAACTTGGGGAGACTTATGCGCTTGTTGACAAGCAAGTTGACAGTTGCAGCGCAGACAGAGTACGACGCTGAAGAGCCCAGTCCAGCCCCAACCGGAAGTGTTGATCGCGCTACGAAATTGAATGAAGGTCTGAAAAGGCGAATGAGTTAGCGTGCGGACCAACAAAGTGTGGGCTAGGAACCGGGCCCGCGGAGACACGATGAAGATAGCAAAGTCCACTGACCGGTCGTCATGTCTGCATAAGATCATGTACAGATACAGGAACGCGAGGACTGCCCCACGAACAGACTTCTTCTGCTCATCAATTCCTCTTATGACAACCTCGTTCAAAGCACCTGTAAGCCTCTGATCGAGTTCTTCGGGGTGTTCCTGACCGGGTGGTATAGGAGCTACTGAGTCCCAAGGTAGTGAGTCGATATCCCATTCCTGGTAAAAATTGTCTAAATCTTGCAGATGCACTGAAACTTTGCCGTCATGACGTGGCGTGGCAAGCCCGTAACACCGGAGGTCCACTGCAGCGGCAATTGCAGACTATTAAAGAACCCGTTAATATCATAGCCCAACTTATCGTACTGTAAAAGGGGCACCGGTCATATGGAATCCGTTATGAACCATCACTGGTTGAGTTCCAAGAGCCATGGGTCCCGAAACAAAGAAATAGGTACTCACAGCCCCGTATACCACTGCGTGTTCGCCAAAAAGGATAACCTTGCCGGGAGCGCTAACGAACCATTCCGGGGTTTCAACTGACTCTTCGACACGAAGCTTCTGTACGGCGAGGGAGAGGGCACTTTCAATTGCCTTGATATACTTGTTTTGGGAGATATCCAAAGTAATGGCATTGGCGTCGATCAAAGCCCGTTCGAGGTCATCTAGAAGATCGTGCGGGTCCTCGATTCCAACACACAGGCGGATCAAGTCCTCCGGTAAACCACGAGCCGCCCTCGTTGCTGCATCAATGGAGGCGTGCCTGGCGGATTGTCTTTAGCAACACTGAACGCAGGACGGAACAACAACAGACATACGACATGAGACAGGGCATACTGATGAGACTGTTTACACAGCCAAAACTGACACTGATACCCCACAACCTAGTCCCTCCAACAATCCTCTCACTCAACTCCTTGTTTCCAGTCTCAAAGCTTAACACTGCCCCTGCCCCATCGGCGATTCGTTGATGTATATCCCTTCCAGGATGGTCGGGTAATCCTGGATAATGAACGACAAATCCAAGTTGATGAAGATATTCGGCCACTAGCTGGGCATTACGTTGCTGCCTGTCCATACGTAAAGCTAGAGTTTTGATGCCACGGAGGAGAAGGAAGGAATCGATTGGAGTGAGACCGTTACCGACGGAGTTTATGACATGTGCTAGCTTGTTTCCAATGTCGTCTCGATTACATGTCACAACCCCGGCCATAAGGTCGTGGTGACCGCTGAGGTATTTGGTCGCACTGTCGTAGACTATATCGGCACCATGCTCGAGTGGCCGCTGCAAGTAGGGACTCATCATGGTGTTATCAACAACAACAATTGTATCCGGGGCACGCTCCTTCACGTCCTTGCTGATGGCGGCAAGATCGGCGATTTTGAGCAATGGGTTGGTAGGGGATTCGAGGAGAACCATGGCAGTCTTCCCTGGCTGAATCAATGGATGGAGGGTCGTGGGATCGGTCGTATCGACATGGTGGACAGTGACCCCAACATGCTCCTTAATGTACGAAAGAAGGCGGTTTGTACCACCGTAGAGGTCATCACCAGCAATAACCTCGTCCCCGGGTTTCAACAAACGAAGGATAACATCCAGAGCGGCCATCCCAGATGAAACTGTAAATGAATGTGCAGCAGAAGAGATCTTTGCAATATGGTGTTCTGTATGTGACGTATCAGTCTTTGGATGCTCAAAAGACAATGAAATTTACGAAGATGGCTTCGGGTTGGATTTCCACTCCTTGTGTAATCATATTGTCCAGACACCCCTTTGAAAGTTGCAGTCTGGTAAATGGGAACCGAACTGCTGCCATACTGATCTTTCATGTCTGGATTGTCGACGGTCGCACATAATGTCGAAAACCTATATGGTTTACGGCTCCGAAATGGACTCTCTGGCTCTGGGGTAGGAAGATCGAGAGGAATCTTCCCTAAACCAGGGTCGACAGGTGGCATCTTCTTGGTGCCTTGTTGATTCTGATAATTCAGTTAGTCGTGAGAGGAGAAGGAAAGAAGAAAATGGGTGCAACATTTGGTGGATGCCAACAAGTCATGCGATGATTGCGTGATTTTTAAATTTACACATATAGCCCGACATCTCATCTTCATGCCACCGAAAAAAGGCAGACAGGATCGTGAGTTTTCCTTGAAGCTTCCTCTAATCTCTCCTTACTGTAATAGTTGCTCGTCTCGCGGCTGCTCAGCAGGCTCTGACTCCAGAAATTATCGCAAAGAGGACGAAACGCCATCTTGACGAACTTGAGGTATTTACCATGTCATTGAATTCATTGAATTATCTATCATCTATTCGGACAGCGGTCGAACTATGCCGAGCCCACTATTCTTGCTGGAGTAGGTGAAGAGGACGACGATGGGAACAAGTACTCGAAGGGCCGTGGACGCCAAACCATCTCAGACAAGCGGCAACTCAATATTCTAGGCAACTCCCCAGCGGCTAGGAGGAAAAAGTCGACTATGAACGTACGGACTGCACTTCTTTACCGCAAGAACCTCGCCACCCTGATTGAGGAGTCTGTAAGTCTTCGATAGGAAGTCAAGGCCATCTGGTGTTGATCCTGCCACTCAGCATATTAACTCTCTTCCTTCAAATGTGCCTTCATATTTGACTGCCACTGCCCCACCGCCCCCGTATCCACCACGATTGATTTGTTCAGTCTGCGGTTATCACGGGCGGTACAAGTGTCGCCGGTGTGCCATGCCTTACTGTGACCTGAACTGCGAGGGAATACATGTCGAAACCAGATGCGAACGAAGGGTCAGCTAATTACGTCCAGGAGACCTTGTCGTCCTCAATTCCGAGTCATAGATTTTCTGACTTTCTAGTTGACTAAATTTAGCCGTCGGCCGATGAACTTGACTGTTACCATGCGTGACCATATAATAGGCCACTGACTATGCAATTTAATCCTTTCCCCCCTCTTGCGATCCCTTGAAATGTGCGAGCACGAACCCGCAGACTCTCCTCCAACTCAGCAGGCCAACTTGGTTGAAGTACCGTTGACCCAAAAAGCCAATGGCAATCAGGGAAAGCGTGGAATATCAAGAAACCTTCGTGCTGAAATGGAAAGACAGAACTTGAATCCATATGCTCCCAGAGCATCCGATTTTCTCTCGAATATATCTAATTTCAGCATCATCGAGAGCACACTGCGAGGTATCTACCTTATTCACTACATCAATGACCCTTTTTTTTTTTTTTTTTAAATGTTTTATAGAGGGTGAACAATTCGCCAACGCATTCTTCGATACAAAGACCAAGATTGCAATTGCCAGGGCCCTCGATGCATTTGGCGTGGAATACATTGAACTCACGTCACCAGCAGCCTCAGAGCAGTCCCGCCTGGATTGCGAAACTATCTGCAAGCTGGGCTTGCGGTCCAAGATCCTCACCCACATCCGCTGTCACATGGACGACGCTCGTATTGCTGTCGAGACAGGTATAATCCATGATTAATCTTCAGCGCGACAAGTGTTCGAGTTCAAATTCTACAGGTGTCGATGGTGTCGATGTTGTCATAGGTACATCATCTTTCCTTCGTGAATTTTCGCATGGAAAGGACATGGCCTATATTACCAAGACGGCCATAGAGGTCATCGAATTCGTAAAGTCCAAAAACATCGAAGTACGCTTCTCTTCGGAGGATTCCTTCCGCTCCGACTTAGTCGACCTCCTCTCTATCTACCAAACAGTCGACAGAATCGGTGTTAACCGCGTAGGTATTGCCGATACTGTCGGCTGTGCCAACCCAAGGCAGGTTTACGATCTCGTTCGGACTCTTCGTAGCGTCGTTTCCTGTGACATCGAAATCCATCTCCACAACGATACTGGAATGGGTAAGATCAACACCATTTTGCGATTGAATCCTGGTCTGATAGAATATTTCTTTAGCAATAGCCAACGCCTACTGCGCCCTCGAAGCTGGCGCCACCCACATCGATACCTGTACGTCTTTTCTTCGGTGTATTTTTTCATACCGTTAATTTTGATTTCCTCAGCTGTACTTGGAATCGGTGAGCGTGTGGGTATCACCCCCCTAGGAGGACTGGTGGCTTGTCTCTATGCTGCGAATCCCGAATACGTCAAGTCCAAATACAATCTCCCAATGCTTCGCGAAATCGAAAATTTGGTAGCCGAGGCTGTCGAAGTCAATATTCCCTTCATGAATCCAATCACGTATGTCGCTTGCACTTTATTGTTTTTTTTTATTGACCGGCGGTGATAGTGGATATTGTGCCTTCACTCACAAGGCCGGTATACATGCCAAAGCAATCTTGAACAACCCGAGCACTTACGAAATCTTGAAACCCGAAGATTTTGGCCTGAAACGTTACGTCTCCATTGGGTATTTTGTTCCCTCATTCACTTGGGTCTACCTCCGCTCATCACACTTTTTCTGTTCACCCAGCCATCGTTTGACCGGATGGAATGCCGTCAAGTCACGCGTGGAACAGCTGGGCCTTGAACTCACCGACGAGGAGGTACGTTCTATCTTTTGCTTTCTTGATTTCATCTCACTCCTTTCGTAACCCTACCCCAGATTAAGGATGCTACTGCCAAAATTAAGGAACTCGCAGACGTTAGGACGCAATCTATGGATGATGTTGATGCTTTGCTTCGTATCTACCATTCAGGCATCCAATCTGGTGAACTTGCAGTTGGTCAAAAGGAGGCATTTGACCGTTTGCTCAAGCGACATCGCAGTGAGGCTCATGGAAGAGCCCCTAGTCCTTCTGTGGAGCGATCCTAGGAGACTATTAAGAGAAAAAAAAATTGCATGTACTATTAATGTAACAAAATTCTAAAACGATGAGCCTTACCCATTCCGTGTCTCGATTATTCGGTTTCTCAAATAACATGATAAAACCAGGCAACGCACCGCTCACCCTCACGACAATGCTAATTCGTAACGACTATTCGACGAGATGAGGTCTAATGCGTTGGCTAGGGACAAGTTGATAGAGCGCTACAAAACATGAAAAGGGGTAATACAAGAAGAAACCAATGCCATGACATAAATACAACTAAAAGATACTGTGCGAGGAATGTGATTACTTCGTTTTTCTTCAGGAGATTCCAATCTTGTGGAACATCTCGTCTAGAGTCTTAAAAGCGACAGGTTTGACCAAACTTTGAAAACACAAACATATCTTTAGTAATCTGCATCACTTTTGAAGAAGAAAGACGTACTAGCCATCCACACCCGCCTCAAACGCTCGTCTTTTATCTTCCAAAGAGGACATACCAGTAAGGGCAAGGATCCGAGACCGCGGGGTGTCAGTTAGCGATTCTTGCTTCATTCTGGCCTCGATAGCTCGTATTTCAAACGTAGCGCCAATGCCTGCAATATGCAGTTTTCAAATGATGCATTTAAAAAAAAAAGAATTCAGGATGGTTTTACTGACCATCTAATATAGGCATTGACAGGTCCAGAAGAACCACGCTGAAAAGCTAAATGTCAGTAGTTAATTCCAATAAAGTTGGGGACAAACCCTTACTCAAAAGGTCCCTCTTTTTCGAATACAGTTACTCCCTGCCGACCATCGACAGCGGCAGAAAGATCGTAGCCCTATAAAACCAAGGCGTAAACAAGCACTATAGTTTAACAACGATACTCCCTACCTTATTCGAAAGCCATTTCAACCTGATTTTTTAAAAATCGAATCAACAGTGAATAAAAAGATAATCTCACTCACAACAAATTGCGAAGAATACTATTATCTTCCACTACAAGAACTCGGAACCGCCGTTCAGGCGTGATCGAACTTATCGACGCCTTCAGCAAAGTTCCTCCAGTGCCCACACTTATCGTCGGCACCAAACTGTCCGAGTCAAGAGAATCCGAAAGGTGACCGACAACAGAAGCCAACTTGAACGAAGACGGCATTGCCACGGAGGTCGACGAACGAGGGGACAGACCAGGCCGCGTTCGTTTCATGTGTATTTCGTCCGAATTGCGTCTGAACACACTCGAATGAGAAGATCTCCGCTCATCGAGTAGGAAGGGTATTGGGAATTCAAAGTTGGAGGCGAGCGATGACACCTTCGAACGAGATTTTGAGATCGTCAGGGCATGGACACCAAGCTTGAGTAATGCTCGGAGCCGAGAAGGTCCACTTGGCTTGTACAGGATGCGACAGAACCCTCCGATTCGTTCGTGGTCACTTGCGATTGACATGATTGTGGGGTTACCTCGAGCCGAAGACAGTATAATGAAGGGTCGACTAACGTCCCGGGCTTCCGTAGCCAAGACTACTGGCCTTGTCTCCTCATTAAGAAGGACGATGTCACCTCCATCTACAATCTGAAATCCCCACCACGTGGTAAGGTAAGTACAAAACGTGTTCTTCAGTAGCTCCGTTCCTCGGTACCGTTCAGAGAACCCCACCAATGCGATAGTCGGAAGAGTTTCTCGGTCCTCCGCTTTGAATGGTTGCATCTCCCCAGACAAGCCATTCACTGAATCCTCTGGCACCTCTGCGGAAAATATCACTTTAATTTCTGTTCCTACACCTTCTTCACTCCATACGTCGACTTTGCCTCCTACATTTTCGGAAGTGACGATACTGCTGACGATTGCGAGACCAAGACCCGTTCCCGTCTGGAGAGGGTTTTCCTGCGAGAACGGGTGAAACAACTGGTTCTAAAGGCAACAATTCAAGTAGGTTGGATTAACCGGCCAAATTATGCAGCTCACCTTCAGGAATTCCTGACTGATACCTTTGCCTGTATCAAACACAGAGAGTTCAACCTTCACCTTCTTCGGATCATCTTCACTCTGTTGCAATTGACGCAAAACGACATGGATATAACCATCCTACGGGATTGTTTTAAAAAATCATTCCTTCAACCAAGACATAAAAACATACAGAAGTGAATTTCAGACTGTTTCCAAAGAGGTTCATAAGCACACGACGAATTCCACCTTTCTCACATTTCAGTGTCCAACTCTACAATCAGAGAATCAGATCATCTCAAAGCAAGTAGTGAGGGGGGAAAAAAAACATACTTGAGGCCCGTAACCAATGTCAACAACAGTTTCAACATATTTTTTCCGAGCAGATGCGACAGGTGAACCCTTGTCGTCTTTTGGAGGCGAATATACACTCCCAATGCCACTATCACCCCCTGTAACGGCAGAGCGCGCCCGATAGCCTATCCAGCAGCCATCGACCGCATCTTCCACAAGTTGCATCAAGTCCACTCTGGCATACAACAATCACAGATGAACCCTTCGCGGAGTAATAAAACTTACGGCGTCGGGACGATAACATGCTCCACACCTCCAGCTTTTCCGCTTCCACTCAGCTTCGTGAAGTCAAGCACGTGGTTGACCGTTTCGACAAGGGAAGTCCCACAGGCCTGAACTGTCTGGAGGAATGAAGCCTGTGAGGGATTCAGAGGACTCTCACTCAACAACTCAGCAGCGGCTAGAATCTAAAAACAGGGCATATCAGAAAATTCGTGGGATCTAGAAGGTCTCACAGACCCCATGCAATGGAGTTCGCAGTTCATGCGAGATGCTAACATCCAGTTGATCAGATTGCTGTCGTCTTATTGAAAATGTTCACCTACTTGGAGATAAAAAGACCTTTCGCTTTGTCAGCGAGAATCATTCGTCGTTTAAGCACCGCCGATAGGATGATGACTCCGATGGCCCGTAGATATGACAGCTCGTGTCCTTCAAGCTGTTCGCCTCTTTAGCAAAATAATTAAAAAGTCAGGCAACAAAAAATCGTACGAATCGCTGTGCCTGGCTGGTCGCATTGTAAGCACACAATAGGGCAAATGGGCGCTTGTCGATGTTGAATATCGGCACGGCTTGAACAAATAAGTTCACTTGGGCTCAACCAATGGGAACGAAGCTGGACTCACTCAGCGCATACTGGATTCGAGTCGGAAGAAAAGGTTTAAAACTTTGTGGGATAATTCCTTCTGAGATCCGTCCCTCTGGAAATTTTTCGAAAAACATCGTTAAATTCCTCCCCTCTTCGGTTGTAAGCTGTCTTCTCGTCATATCCATGCCAGGTTCTCCATGATGCATGGTAATTGACACACCACCCTCGCTCATAGATTCAATAACCTCGCATTGGGATACATCCATGACGAGCACGCCTTCGACATCGAGCGTCCGCATCACAAGTTTAGCAGCACGATCGTACACTTTATCCATCGAAGAGCCAAGGTTGATGTCTGGCCGGCCATTGTGCTCGTTTACTTCGCTTTCAACTTCAAGGCATTCACGACTGAATTGTTCCATCTTGTGGATGCATCGTCATCGTCAGCAGATATGAAAACAAATCGTAAATACCGAAAGCTGTATCCGTTCTCGTATCCGAAGCTGGATCTGCGACGAAAATCGAGTGAGCTGCACAACAGTAGTTACACATAGTTCTTACTTTATCTCTCCACAGTTCCATTTCTCGCATCGCGACTGCCTACAAAATGTTGAGCTTCATGATACAAACTGAGAAACTGAGGACTACAAACCGCAAACTCCTTGAGTGTGTGTCGTTGACGAGGTGAAAATTCATCTCGTGGCTGGTCATCCATTACAGCAAGTCTGTAGCAGAAAATTGAGGAAAGGAGATTTATAGTAAAATTCCAACTTGCTCACGTTCCAATGTTGTAGCCTTCTTGACTCCGTAACGGGGCACCAGCATAAAAACGCACTGAGGGGGAACCAACAGCGATGGGCTATGGTTCCAATGCATATCAAACCTCACAGAGCACGAATCCCAAAAGATGACCAACATTATGAGCGAAGCGCCAATCGGTAAGAGTGTCGAGTACAACCATAGGTTCATCACCCCTGATAACATTCGCATTAGCGTGACGCAAAGAGACAAGGATTGGCTCACCGTTGTAAAATTGTATGGCCACAAAAAGAATAATCCCTGGGAATGCTGGTCGTTTTACAACCCCCTTCATTGAAATTGAACAGTCTGTTTTCAAGCCAATATCCGATGAGTCTACATACATTCAGACTTGAACCACCTACAAATGAAAATGATGGGTCATCATGATTGCAGCAATGTAAAACGGGTACGCACTGTTCATGCTCATCGATCAACGACATGACGACACATTTCGTATTAAAAACCAGCTTGACAAGATGAACGATACGATCAAAATTTTGATCTGCACCAGTGTGCCAAATGTTGAACCTGGGAAGGGGCTCATCAACAGTCGCAACTCATAGGCAACGTGCACGTACTTGTACAATGCCCTTCTTCGTTCAAGCTCGTCTGGAGGAGAAGGTGGCAACAAGTATCCCAAGTTTGAGAAGCAATTCTCAAATCTTGACACCCATCCCGCTTTACTACATGTCTTCTCTTTCGCGATCCCGAGCACTCGCCCTCCAAGAAGTCGGCTACAGGTCCCGGTGTTGGCTTCTGGCGATGTGCTTACAGGCAGTGGTGAAGATGACTGCCGTGTGAGAGAGATTCTCTTTGGCTGAAGGAGGGTGGAATCATCATCAGAATGAGGTTGGAGGACGACTTGGGTAGAAGTGGCAGGGGCTGAAGTGGGCTCTCTTGGCTTATTATCACTTCTTGAGATCTCAGGAGGAGGTAATATTGCGTCCCCAAAATAGTCTGTCGGTTGAACTGCGGAGTTGGCGTGGGGATGTACCAAGATAGATGCGGAAATTGGGCGAAGTGTTGGTGAAGGAGGCGGGATGTCGACGAGTACACCATCACCGAGAACTGCACTGGATTTTGGGGTATTATCCGCTTGTTCAGGAGGACTACCCTCGATGGTGACCAACTTTGCAATTTCGACATCTGTGGTACCCCGCCAGAAACTAGGGAGTCTAAGTCGTCGGGATTCGCCCGGGGTAATGAGGTAATCAGAGCCCAAGCTCGAGTCCCTGGAATGAGAACCGGGTATAGTTGCGGTGACGCCTCTCATGGGATCGGTTAATTCGTGTTCCGGGGAAGGAAGTGCAAGGGGGGATATATCCACACGAGCGGCAGCCCAACGCATGGTGGCAACGGTAGTCTGGACGTCGGCGTGGGGCACGGACGGAGAGGGAGGGGGCTGATCAGCGGTAGGATGATTTGGCAACGAGGCGGAGAGCAAATTACGGGTACGATGGGCAGGGATGGGCAAGTGCAGAGCCATCGCGGTACGAGACTTGATGGATCCAGTGGAGTTTCTCGCTATTCCGAGAGAGATGACGGGTATGTGTTGGGAATTGTCCAACAAGGAGACGGAATGTAATTCAAGGGGGGTGGGGACGAAATCAGGGGGCGAAGTAGGGGGATTTGGGGTTCTATGTGGGTCCCAACGACCAGCAGCATAAGCGGCGATGAAAGTGGGCCAATCGTGGCGAGCAGGCATCGGGTTGACTGATTTGTCGTCTGGGAGGATATCTAGCTTGAATTGGAAACTCGGACAGAAAAGTACGGACGGGGAAGACACACTGACCGTCTGGCACATCCGCTAGCACGATGTGTGGGCCGTCGGAGTGGCGAGAAGGCAGTGAGGGGAGCAACAGGAGATCATCCGCAGACGGGGCGGTTGCTGGCCTGTTGAACCGCTTCTGGACGGCATACCCAGTGCGATGTGGAGGGTGTCCCGTCACTGTGGGCATCGGCGGCGGGCGCGGACTGCCCAGCTGAAGGAACGCAGAGGATGCATCTGACTGCATAGGACAAGCTACACTAGTACATGGGAAAATGACATCACGACTAACATGCTCCACATGAACAGCGGCAGCGTCAAATTGTCGTTCTGCTCCGACAGCGCCTCGAGCAGCCCAGACACCACCAGACCCGACATGTATCCTGCCCGGTCACCCACAGCCAGTCCCAGCACCTCCGTCGCCACTACAATCGACACCACAAACGCACAGCTCCCCTCCAGTGTCTTTGCCGTCGTCGGCGACCATCTGTGTCTCCCCAACCGTCGTCCCACAATCGACGCCTGCTTCATGTCAGACACCCTTCGTCTCCCACAAATACACCACTCACCGCTGCGTCGCCCAACCCTAGCGCGAGAATACCCGTAAATTGGAGCAACGTGCTCGGTCTGCATGTCACATAAGCACTGCTCATCCCTTGACTTTCCAACTCACCCATCAAGCCACAGCGACCCTGCACACCCTATCAGCAAATAGAAATGACTCAGAATAGCCGTCCCGCTGTCTCTGTGATCCAAAAACTCATTCATAAACACATGTAGCGCCGCTCCAAACGGATATATCGCGAAATACCGCACATATTCCAGAAAAATGAATAGAGCAAAAGCCACCCCGAATGACAAGTGCGTAAACGCAGGCTGCAGTAAATTTTCAATTTTCAGTATCCACCTCGCATTTACCAAATGCTCACATCAATTGCTACCCCGGGAATGAACATCAACACCGCTAATCCATGAAAATACTTTCGTCTTGCGTTCAGACTCAGCGTTGGCACATGCTTGTCTGCCGCGTCCAAAAGATCGTTCGCGACGTTTGTCATATTCGCCCCATTTGGGAGAGTTGGCATGTTCGGGAATGAACTTGGAAATGACATCCCTAGCGTTGTTGGAGGTATTTCAGGAGGAACAACACTTTCTTGGATTGCTTCCGGCGCAGCCGCATTCCCTGACGGTGCAGACACAACAATTTCGCTGATCGCAGGTAACCCACTCCTCACTCGAAACTTCCTCGACCGCGAAAGCTGCCGACTCCATCCCGCAACACTGATACTACCCAACACTGCCCAGTATACCAATAACGCAGGTCGCGTCCACTTGTTCTTTCCCTCCAACATCCAGAAAATCGTCCAAAGCCAAGGATCCCGATTTCCCAAACACCAACGCGTCCAAAACCCGACTAGCGTCCCTACAACGAGCACAGCCCCGACGTAAAACCCGAGAGCATAGTATCGCCTATTCCGTTCTTTCTCCTGCGGGAATCGTAGACGGTGCACCGGCCGTTGGGCATTATTTCGTGAGAGAACCAGAAACGGAGAAAGCAGGAACCCAGTGACAAATGATCCAACAATAAGTGCTATCTGAAAGACGAGCAAAGGAGTGGGCAATCTGTATGTCCTTATATAGGGTGTCGTTATGGGCCATATCTAGAGGTGATGTTTGATGTCAGATAGCTAACCCAAAAATGCGAGCTCATACCCTTGCAATCGTCATATTCAGAGTTTCAAAACACAACGCGGTCCCACCAAAACATACCAATCCCAATTCACCCAAAGTGAACGCACGATGGGCCAGCCTGAGGCCAACGTAGAGCGTGAATTGGTAGAATAAGGCAGCGATGATGGTTTCGGAGTGGGTTAGATCTTGGTGCCAGAGTCCCGTTAGTTGCAACGTACAGGAATCGCACAAGACACACTCACATATCCAGAAATTCAAATTGAATGCACTGCTGGCGGCCTTAAGTCCCACCATCAATGCACTCAACGTTAGAGTGAAAAGGATGTAATACCACGACCGTCGGCCCTCGCTTCGCGGGACAGATGATCGTTCACCCTCGGCCTTGGGTACCCCTTCAACCGACTTTCCCGACCAACGCTCAAAAAACCATGATGCACAAACGTGTGATAGCACCATAATCGAACAATACGTGCTCAATTCAACTAAGCTGTAACGAGACAGCAGGACAGCTTGAGACGCGGGTAAACGATGTCGGGACTGAGCGAGTACGAGGGGAGGTTCGATTCGCCATCCTATAGGAAGTGCCTCCGGGTCTGGAGAACACATCTTTTGGAGGGACGCGATGAGCAATGCGGAGCCAATCAGGGGGGGGAGGAGAACCGCAGTGAGAATACCGTCGTCTCGAGAATCTCTGGGATGTACTTAGGGACTTATTATTCAGAACAAGGGAAATGCAGTTACCTATAATTCTTCGGAACTGACATCCAAATGAAGCCAATGTCGCTTCTGTTTGATGAAAGGGATGGAAAAACTTGATGTCGGCGATTAAAGTCGGTTGGTCGTGCTGGCATAGCAGATGTAGGGGGTGTCGCAGATAAGGCTGAAGCGTTGGGCACAGACTTGGTAATGAACGAACATGAACTATGAGTCCACATAATATATGCGAAAGCCATCACGGACAGCGCTTGAAGCTCTGAAGGAGAGATAGTTAGCGAGGGATACCACGGATAAAGACAATCATTACGCCTAGCTATAAGTCTATTGCTGTTTTTGCTCACAATATATGGGAACTTCGGAGTAGGATAAGTTGAAATGCGAGACGCAGCAAACAGGACGGAAGCCAACAAAATCAAAGTCTCGCCGAGCTTTCTACAGTCTATAGAAACGGTCCAGGTGAAGGTCGTGAAAGGAAACCGTAAATGAAAGCGACAATCGGCAGGAAGTAAAGTTCTTTTGTGATATCTAGTCAAGTTGGGTGAATTCATCTTATTCGACACCTTTTGGTTCGTCGGATTACGCAAGGCAGGAGAGCGCGATCGCGTAAAAGACGTTCTTCGAGTATGTTGATATCGACTTGAAGCATTTGGCTTGGAGTCGCCTGATGAATTGCTATGTGGACTTCGCTGTCGCGCAGCTGTTGTGGGGACCGACGAGGAACTGGGCTCCTGTGCTGGCGTTTGAACTTCCTGTTGCAGGTGAGGTCGCCCCCTCAAAGGGCCAGGTGAAAAATCCTCGTCATCATCTGTTTCGTCATCCGAGCTCGACCTTGATCCAGCACTACAAAAGCAAGCATAAATTTGACATGTTCAAAAAACATAACTGGTCGCACCTCGAGGAACCTGCATTATAGCTTGTACTCCAGTCAGTCACAGGACATCCGGCACCAGTTTCCACAATGGCAGAGCCCCGGCGCCTACGAAGTTTCAATGTTTGCTTTTTTGCAGGATCGGTCCGTCCCAAGTGTTGCTTGCTCACAGGCGGAGACGGCGAGGAGTGTGAGCGAGGCAGTTTGATTATAATATCTGTATTGGTGCCAAAATTTCCGCTTGGCAATCCCTGACCAAGAAAAAGAAGATGTCAGAATACCGGACCGGAATTGCCGAGACCAGTGCATCATTACATCAAAACGAACCTGCAAACACGGTACAAAGTTCAAACTAATTGACACGGTCCCTTGCAGCCTCGCAGCATGCACTGCATTAAACCTGGATAAGTAACTGTCTCATAAGAATAGGGGTTTTTCCCTCACAGCATCATGATCATGGTTCTCAGGAGTAGTAGGGACTCAAAAGTTCTTCATCATTCGTGGTCACTGAGTATGGACCGTGATGGCATTGCCCTCGTCCACATTGGGGTGACATGATGTCTTTCGAAATGTCTGTTCCACGTCTGTTGAGAAAATCTGACAATCACTGGTGTTTTGTCAGAGGACATTCTGCTTTGGACTCGACTTTGATCGGACTCTTCCACCCATGTCTCGCAGTGGGGAATGTGCGTCCAGTGTCCACCTGGCCAAACCAGGTGACCCTTCATTCACTCGTCAACTACTAATATGAGTACGCGAACCCTTCCGTTCATGATAGTAATTGGGAGAATGAGTACGATCAGTAATCCTTCCAGAAGTTCCGATTTCAACGTGCCCAGAACGAATCCCGTCAGGCGACTCCAACACGAAGCGGTCGGAACGGCAGCCTGGCTCCATATACATCTCAGGACCACCACCGAGTAAACTTCGCACACTTACTGACTGTGTCAAGCTCGGTTAAATGGTCGGTAGTAGATCACGAACTTGTCTCATACAATCTTCTTTCATATCAAACGGCTGAGATCACTAGTACTTCCAGGAGGCTAGACGATTGGTAAGATCAAGATCTCCGTTTGCTATTTCTTGTACTGACTCGAGGCGCCATGATCCATCCGTTCTGCAACTGTTTTCGGACATATTGCATGCGCCAAATTTAACTGCCCTTAACCTTCTGGACTTGTGCACCGTCTTCCGAAGCACTCCCCAAAGCCGACAGCCATTCGCCTTACTTGTGGGGCTTCTAGGCGCATCTGGCTAGAAAGCCATTCATAACAGCCCCTTGTATTAATCATAGCACAAAATCCCAAGTCGGCCGTTCACGCCATACCCACTGGCAATGCATTTAAACGTATCAAACAGAATGACAAGAAACTGGTTGGAAAACCAAGGTGGCGGGTTCCGTTAAGTGAAATATTTAACACATGGAGAAAAAAAGATCCTCTAAATTTCGTAAGAGCAAGAGGGGCGGGAAGTTTTCGGGGTATGTGGAAAATTTTACTTCAACCGGGAAGTGAATTATGAAAAGCGTCAAGAAAATTCAATTTTGATGGTTCACTGTGATGATTAAACCCATTTAGAAATTGCCTCCTTTATTTGGTTGATCTCCTCGTTCAATGAAGTTGGATTCGACACATATTTATCAAGTTGTGTTCTTACGTCCTAATGCGAGCTGTGTCTGTGGTTCCGTTACACTTTCTCCGCGTTGTTGGTCAAATCACCATTGTCCTACAGGAGCCTACGGGTTTGAAAGAAACTGACAACTGAACTACGGATTAGTCAAATTCAAATTTCGGGTAGATGTGCGCAATGCTCCTAATTTAGAAATTCATAAAAGGAGTTGACTTTCAGCCGGTTAGTTCGCCGGCACTGGCCGAGTACTCCTTTGTTACCGCTGTCGGTTGTCCTTTAAGATTAAAAAAATTGCCCCGAGACAGCCCGCGACTGCATTTTTTTGATTCAACCACGCAGATCCGAGTTTGATGTTTGAATTCCGATCATGACACTGAGAATGCGCGGAAGTATGGCCTCGAAAAGCATGTGATTTGAAGGAATGTCGGAAAACCCCTAGTTAAGGTACATAAGATAGTTCGTACTACCTACTTCCATTAAATAAGGAATGGTATAATAACTGTATCTTGCATGATTTAGTTTAGAGCGACAAGAATAGGATGGGATGTTAACCATGATTTTGAAGTCCGTGTACTTTCAACCAGCAATATGATGAAGTCGGCCATCGTGATACTGCTGCGATCTTGACGGAGGGGTCATATTCATTATCTCCGGTTGGCGGTTATAACCATGAGCATGTTGGACAGTATGTGATGGGTGCGCTTGTTCCGGGGGGCGAGGGAATCGACGATTTTCTGGAAATCCGTGGTCCCGAAGTGTCTGTACGCGATCGGAAGGAAGGGAATTCCATTCACGGTGGAGTGGGCTCGGGTCGTGATATGACTGTGGATACATGCTGGCACCAGTGGTATGCAGAGAGTCGGAATGCAAGTTTGACTCCGAGGTTTGGTAGTTCTGTGAAAGGCCGTAAAAGTCATGTTGAACTTCATTACGGGCGTCTCTGCGCACCATGCGAGGTTCCCTGGAGTCGAAATTGCTCTCGATAGACCTCTCTGACGTTGGCGAATAGCTAGTAGGTGTTTTCTGAGGGTAAATGGCGCTTGAAGGAGAATGAAGTGGAGGGGGGATGCGTTCAGAATAGTTCGGCGAGTTTGGTGCCTTAAAAGGCATTGGTGCCAATATTGGAATAGGCTGGCCTAAGGAGTGTCCCTGTTCTGTTTGACTGTGTGACAACGATGTACGCTCGTTTACAACCATAGGATCTGACCAATGCGAAGAAGAACCAGCATCGATCATCGTCATTGTACGGGAGGATATTGACGGGGCGATCATCGAGGGGCCCAGCTCAGGGGAACTAGCGTATGATGAAGGAGAGCCAGCGGATGAGTCTCCGCTAGGAGAGATTGTCTGACGTCGAGATCTGTCCGCATCGTGGTATGGCTGGTCTTTGCCAGTTGGACCTCTACCCAGTGGAGGACGAGTCGATGGTGGTAAATTCAAGGCCTTGCGAAAGTATTCGTTTTCTTCCTCAAGTTCGGTGACTCGTTCTTCCAAGGCCTGGAGCACACATTATGAGGACCAACGAAAATCGACATCACAGAATAACGAACCTGAAGATGAGCAGCACGTCTTGCTCGGAAGGCCCTCTGAACGTCCCGTGCTCGATTCGGGGGTAAGTTGTCGTTTCGTTTTCTTCCTCTCTTGGAAGACATGGACTCTGACCGGGTGAGAAAGATGTGGAAGGTGAGGGTGGTTTTATACTACACATTCAGGACACTCATATGTGGTCATTGCATTGAAGGACCCTGAAAATATTTATCAGACCTGGAATGGAAAAATAGGGATCAAGTTCCAAATGGCATGGGCACGCTGGCGACTAAGACTCCGGAACGGTAATAGACCTCCAAAGCAGCAGGTTCGCTTTAATGACGACTTACTTGGTACCAGTTCCCTAGCTACACATGCGGAACATGCGCTACTTGCCCCGAATACGATTTGTAAAGACTTTCAGGAGAAGATCTTCGGTAATGAAGATCGAAAGTGGGCCACACGGTGCCGTCTGTCGGTGAGAAAGGACCCTGAAAATTGTCCGGTTTGGCATCGAGAGATTCAGACTATAGCACTTGATCAGATGTTGTGAAAACGAAACGGGCTTTCAATTTCGATCTCAGATCCATCGGCTTGATTACCAGTCCCGGACAGTTCTGCGCATGACCGTAAAGTAGAAGAGCTGGATTGCAGATTTGATTGGATGCTTGATGTCAATCATTTCATCACCGCCATTCTTATGGCATGTGGACGCTCAGGATGTCAAAGACGAAGTTTCTGCACTTTATATAACACCATTCCAACTGTGATCACACCACCCAAGCGTTGCATTCCGCGACGCGTTAGGCTCGATTCAGGTTGGTCACGACCATTTTATGGAAGTAGGGCAGGTTTGCGAGCAGGTCGATGATGGGCATTTGAGGGTTCGTATTCAACGATCAGTGTTCCTGAGTTAGAATCTCAGTATTTCTTAAACGTGTCCACAGCTGGGTTTTAGAGAGGCGACTGAATCCTTGAAAATAAAGTATTAGAAAGGTGGTATGTCACGGTAGTCGCGTGAACAACCGTAGGCACTCTCAAACGCCATATGGACTTCAGTCGTCTGAAGCTACGAGAGTTCCTAGCAATTGTATTGGGTCCAATAAAATGGTAGCCTCGAGGCCACTTACCCAATCGGATTTATTGACGGACTTGGGTGTAAAAAATAGGAAGAGAAGGTATAATCAGTTTGACGTTTTTTATGATAACTCAATAAGGATGCACCCAGGGCCATAGTGCTAGTAAGAATGAACCAGAGTACATTCCGGGACCTAATTCTTATGACCTGAAGACTCCCTGGACCTAAATAACCGCTCGTCTTCCAGAAAATTGGGCCGCCGTTTGCCGATGAACCCCGTATCTTCAGTGAAGGTACTGTAGTCTAAATAAATGTGTTCGTTTCAGAGACGAGGACTCTGTACAGCCAACTATGCTTGGTCAGCAAGCGGAGTTTGAAGGATCGATGACAGAGGCCGAAGCTTCCTGGCTTGAACCACCATCTACCTTCTGTCGAATACCAGCAATGTGGAAACCTGCTACCCGCCAAATTACAGGAACAAACGACGGTGTGTTACATCAGAATATTTTATATTTTAACGCTCAAAAAAAAATTCTCGTCCCTTAGTGCCTCTTGGGCAGCGTCGTCGTTTTGGCCCAGCGCCCACAGAAGATGCGCCAGCACCACAATTAGCGCAACCTTCACCTTCCGCCTATCCTCGCTCTCGAGATTATGACGATGGCCCGGGTAGGAATGGTCGCGATGAGTCACCATCCCATGGTGATACGCAAGGTAAGCAATAAGACATAACCAGTTGCTTTTACAATTCTGCTCTTCCTTTACATACTGTCGTCTCCAAAGCTTGAGGTTGTATGCATAACATCTCATTTTATTCCTACCACTAACGGAACTCATGACTAACCCATTTGATTGTCTGCTCACCTTCATTAGTTGATCCGAATGCTCCTAGGAAGCGCCGCAGCCGCTGGGGCGAGGCCAAAACAGAAATACCAGGCTTACCGACAGCCATTTCAGCAGCTGGTGTATCTCAAGCTCAGCTTGACAATTATGCTATTCACTTACGCCTAGAAGAAATCAACCGCAAATTGAGACTGAACGATTTTATTCCCCCAGAGCGTGAAAGGTAGAGTCCCCTTTACGACATGTATGCCCAGGTTTTATTTTTATTTTTATTTTCCAGGTCACCTTCACCTCCACCGACTTACGATTCTCACGGACGCAGAACAAACATCCGTGAGGTCCGATATAGGAAAAAACTCGAGGACGAGCGCAATAAGCTTGTTGATAAAGCTTTGAAGAATAACCCTAATTTCCGTCCTCCAGTTGAATATCTCCAACAAAAACGATCGCAAAGGTGCTCGGAGAAAGTCTATATTCCTGTCAAAGAGTTTCCAGAGATTAATTTCTTTGGATTGCTTGTTGGACCACGCGGTAACAGTTTGAAGAAGATGGAACGCGATAGTGGAGCCAAGATTAGTATTCGTGGAAAAGGCAGTGTCAAGGAAGGAAAGGCTCGTCCCGATCAGTACGCTGAAGATGCTGAAGAAGAACTCCATTGTCTCGTTATTGCTGATTCTGAAGAAAAGGTCGTAAAATGTGTCAAATTAATCAATAGGGTCATTGAGACGGTAAGTTTCCTTGTTGATTTTTTTTAAAAACTTTTCTCACCGTCCACGCAGGCGGCTTCGACTCCCGAAGGCCAAAATGATCATAAAAGGAATCAACTTCGCGAGCTGGCGGCTCTCAATGGTACCCTTCGAGACGACGAAAACCAAGTCTGTCAGAATTGCAGTCTTCTGGGTCATAGAAAGTATGACTGCCCAGAACAACGCAATTTCACTGCAAATATCATCTGTCGGGTTTGCGGTAGCGCTGGTCACATGGCACGCGATTGCTCTACCAATAAAGACCCTAATGCTCAAGCAATTGTAGCTGAAAGTCCCTCTCACGCTCTAAGCAGGTCTGGCTTCGATTCAGAGTATGCTAGTTTGATGGCAGAGCTTGGGGAAGGCGGCGGTAATAGTGATCCGTTGAAGAACCCTTGGGAGACTTCGAATACGGGGCATGATATAACGGCTGGAGGCACTAATATCCCCCCTTGGCGACGCCCGGAAATGTGGGCCCAACCTTCTACTACTCCACAGCAGCAGGGATTCCGACCCTCTCAACCAATGTACGGAGCGGGTTACACGTCAGGCTACGGAGCTGCGGCTGCTGGTGGGCAGTGGGCAGGCTATAATGGATCCGGTTATCCAGCACAGTCTCAAGATTATTCCAATTACGCTGCGTACTATCAAGGCCAGTATACTCAACAGGTCAATCAATCGTGATTCACGCTTCCCAATCATTCATGTCTAACAATCCCGGCAACTCATTCCGAACGCAATGGCTTGTGCTTACTCGATCACCTTTAATTGTGTAACCTTCTGGCTCATTATCACATAAACCTTTCCCTGAACTAACTTTTCAAACACCCGCAGAGTTCATCCATGGGCGAATATTGACCGCATTATCAGCCGATTTTTTATGTACACCTTATTGTATAAAACCCCTTTCAATGAGAATTTAGGTTTTGGTTGAATTGAGAAGGCCTTTCTCAGGATTTTTGTGTTTTTTCTTACGGTGGGGCAGTGGAGAGTCATTATCGACAAACTTCCTTTTCCCAACTCTCCCTTCGCGCCCTTTAACGAAACAAGAGACGAAGAACCCATTTGTAGCGTCTTCACCTGGTAAGCATCGGAGAAGGGAGCCAGCATCATCTGGGAAATATATTATTGTTTTTGGACTTAGGGGTGAAAAAAATTTACCGAGTGAATCTAACTCCTCAGGAAGACCACGCCGCGACCAGGAAGGCAGAACCTCATTTTGGGGGGCCAGTCGAAAATTCCCAAGTTCGCACTCTTCAGAGGTGAGGACGTGTTTGACAACCCCCTCGTTCTCAATCGCGTGTATACTGCATGTTGAATACACAATTTTCTTGACGTTAGGGACTGACGGAGGAAAGCGGAGGAAAGAGACGAGTGGCACATCGGCGGATGGTCGGATAGTAAATTAGTTTCGCGGACTTCAAAGGTGATACGCAACTTACACCTCATGGCGTGTTTGAGAATTTTTTGCTGGAACGAAGCCAATTTTTCCAAACGATTTTCGTAGGCATCGCCTCCTTTTTCTGCAATATTGAAGGACGGATGCCATCTGAGATGTTTCAAATATGATATAATGGGGGGAAGTCTCATTACCGGTTTCCAGGAGGTAATCTAGCCGATTTACAATCCCCGAACCGCTACACGATGGGTCCAATAGGCTATGCTAACTGAGTTGAGTCAGCTAGATCGTGAAAGTTGGTCACTTACATGTGACTGACTGTTGCATAACGCAGGTCGAGGGGGTCTACGGAGAGAAAATCAGCATTGATCGGTGTAACATTCGCGCAGCCAGCTTTGTCCAACATCGTCCTGAGGGTGGAGTACCGTTTCCGATCCCGTTCAAAGGCAAAGAGCTGCGACCGGTATTCAGACACTAAAATAAAGTTTCTCATAAGAAATTGTACCTTTCCTTTATTATTCATGAGGGCGCTCAGGTGCGAGGTTTTATTTCCCGGTGCTGCAGTTGCATCAATGACGACGGCGTCATCAGAAGCCGGCGGGGACAAAATAAGGGCTGGAAAGCAAGAAGCTTTATCTTGCAAGATGATCTTTCCAGAAATATACAGAGGATTGTCTTGCAAACCAGAATCAGGGTTGAAACAAAGCAAGTTTGGCACATGTTCATCTATCGAAAAATGTTGTCTTCGGGCGACTTTGTGAGTAAACTTGAAGCCAATTAAGCCTGAAACTCACTTCGAGGAGAAGGGACTACCCAAGCAAAAGCCCTGAGAAGTGAAAGCCTCCACAGCATCTTCAACACTCCCGAGGCAGGTATTCACTCGTACATAACGAGGTATCTCGGCTGCGAGGCAAGTCAGTCAAGGCTCCAGTGTCAATTGAGTCTTCACACCAGATCTCTCATCTCCGTTGTGAGCAAGCTGATGATTGGAGGAAACGCCCTTCTTGATCTTGATCTTCTGGAACTCGCCGTGCAGTCGTGTTTTATGGCGAAGAATTGCTTGTTTAATGGGGCCATCTCCAGCTTGTATCCCTTTAGTCAGAAGAAGATCGTGAACAAGAACCAGGGCCAAGTTCAGAGATGTGATCTTCCTTTCATTCATAAGCGACGCATTTTCAATTACATCGGTAAGGATGGGCTTAACTGTCAGGTTTAGGGTTGGAGTGTAACAAAATGAAAGCAAGGAATAAGCGGCGTACACTTCAGAGTTTCAATGACAAGGGCTGCCGTCCTTTTCCGGCTGTTAATCGGAATCGTTGCGATAATGCTCTTAATAGATCCCTCTCTCGCATCTAGTCGATCTAATGTCCTAGCAGCTTCAAAATAGAAGTTCATCTTGGGGTTATCAAGTAGAATATCTGCTGTATATTAGACGGGATAAAGCACCTGGTTGAAGGGAAGACGTCAGTGGGCATTAGCAGAAGATGAAACACGACAAAAAACAATTTAAATGGATCAGACTATTGTGAATCCTCGTTTCTGGTTATAACCAGTCGGACAATGTAGATAAGTAATAAAACAAAACATCATAAAGGGACAACATAAAAGATATGCAATACGTACATGGACTCATGGAGTGGATATCGATCCAAGATGTCAGGAACGAACCTTGTAAAATTTGCATCAGCCAATAATAGAAACAAATTGACTTCTGTTACTGCCACCGCGACGACGCGTCTGTTGGCTCATTCTGAGCCTATTTGCCTTATACCTTGACTACTAGTATTTCTCGTGAATTTGTCTTCTGAACTGCGTTAACTGTTGTTTTCAAGTGCCAGTCGAAACCGAACTTTACCAACTTCTTGGCGTCTCTGTTGATGCGACCGAAGGTACGTGATTCTCCATTCCAACATGAATAATTCTACAAGACCCTAAGGCAGAACACATCAAGAAGGCCTACCGTAGAAAGGCAGGCCAAATATATATTCAATCCACACTGACACCTAATCCAACTCATAGGCAAAGGAACAGCATCCTGTAACCTTGTTTTCTTTTTACTTGTCCAACTCATCATAAAATCGACCAGGACAAAAACATCAATGACCCCGAAGCAGGTCGGAAATTTCAAGAGATGGCTGCTGCGTCTGTGACAATTCCAGTGACTAACTCTGAAGTCACTAAATACCGTCTAGATATGAAGTCTTGAGTGATCCGGACACTCGGGCAGCTTACGACCTTCATGGAATGGCTGGAATAACAGGCGGCCCTGGGGGTCCAGGCAGGGACCCTGGAGAGTTTTTTGCACAATTCTTTGCTGCCGGAAATCCAATGTTCTCCTTCGATTTTGGCCCAGATAACGATGGCACAGGAAGACGAGCGGGAAAAGGAGACGATTCAGTAATACCTCACGACGTGACATTGGAAGATCTTTATAACGGCAAGTCTGTGAAAATTAACATGGAGAAGGACGTGGTTTGCACTCAATGCAGAGGGTGGGCAGATCCGCATTTCTGCATTAAACGATGAACAATCTTTGTGTTTTTAAAGGTCCGGAGCAAGAGGGAATGCAAAACCCAAAACCTGCCAAACTTGTAGCGGGAAAGGGTGGACACCTACGAAAACAAGGGTCCGTCAGAATTTGTGTACCTTAAGGAAGCCGAGCTCACAGTTCCGCAGGTGTCTCCCGGTACTTATGCAGCTTCAAAAGCTCAATGTACGGACTGCAAAGGTGCTGGTGAGAAATTGAAGGAAAAAGAACGGTAAGTAACAGGTTAGAATTTGGATGAGATTCAAGGCTCAGTTCGACGACAGGTGTAAGAAGTGTAAAGGAGAAAAAGTCGTCAAAGAAAAGACTCGGCAAGAAATCTTCATCGAGAAAGGGATGAGTGATCGCCAACGGATTGTCCTTGCGGGGGCTGGTGATCAGAAAGTGGGCAGAACTCTATTCACCTCCAAATCCCTCATTAACAGATATTTTCAGCCCGGTATTGCTCCTGGGGATGTGATCTTCGTGCTCAATGCAAATCCTCATGATTCATTTGAACGAAATGGCAATGATTTGTTGACTCATGTCACTATAACTCTTTCTGAGGCACTACTTGGTTTTTCTCGTATAATTCTCACCCATCTAGATGGCCGGGGCATCAAATTTTCGAGCCCACCTGGCAAGATCATCAAGCCTGATGACGCTATTGTCCTGCGAGGAGAGGGGATGCCCGCCCACAAGCAACCAGACGAGAAGGGAAATTTATATGTCATGTTCGACATCGATATGCCCACAGCGGACTGGCTGATGACCGTAGATGCAAAAGTGAGAACCCATTTCTTATATTTGACCATGGAAGCAAGCTAAATGGACAAAAATGAAGGCCCTGGAAAGTTTGCTTCCTGCGAAACGAAGTGATGTCGATCCACAACCCGAAGTTGTGGATGAGCCTGAGTTTGAGGAGAGCAACATTCTCGAAGTGCGTTCACGCTCTTTTCCGGCTAGCCCAAGCTTCTTTGACCACGCCTTTTCGCAGTTTGGCGAAAATGAAGATGGCTGGGAGGATGAAGAAGATGAAGAACCAGATTGCCGTCCACAGTGATCCTAATTGCTAACGCCTTGTGCAAGCCTACCTGTCAGATATACAACTCCCTATCCTGCTCGCTCCTTCCATAATACTGTACAATTTCTTTTTTCAGCGTTTATTTCAGCACACATACCGTATTTAGAATGACAACGACTTGGCATTTGCTGACATTTCTAATCGAATGTCGGCCAAGAACACAACCCTTTTTAGACCATGACTGGAATTGTAACCTATCTATTGCTACCTCTCTTTCTATGTCACATAATACCGTCAGCAGGAGCCGCTACTGCACGACTACTTATCTACTCGGCAACGGAAAGATTCAGACATGATTCTATCCCGACTGCCATCGATTCTCTGAAAGAGAATGGGCCTGCAATCGATGTAATCTTCGACGCGACGGAGGACGCATCCCAGTTTAACGATGCAAATCTCGCGATGTACGATGCGTTGGTTTTCTTGAGCACCACAGGAGAAGGTGAACTTAGTTTGACTACCGCGCCGCCCGAGATCTGACCTTGACAATGTTGAAGTTCTCCCAAATGACACAGCCTTCCGACGGTATATAAATGCTGGAGGCAACTTTGTTGGAATTCACTCTGCTTGTGATACATTGCGGAATTCTACAGCATATGTTCGAATGTTAGGTACGTTTTCCGAATGGTTCAAGTATTTTTTTGGGCAAGAACTTAGATATCACAACCAGGATCTCGTTTTGACTATCACCCACCTCTGCAAAACTTTGTGTGTTTTATACTTTAATGATCATCCTGGCCTTATGCGCTCGGGCAGACTGTCACCAACTTGGAACCCAAACACCCCACTGTCAGCATGTTGCCTCCTAGATGGAGCGTCCTCGATGAACCGTGAGTCGTATAATCACAAAATGAACCTCTTTTTTTGAAGTGGGATAGATATAATTTCGAAATAGACCCCCGAAGCCTTGGAGCGCATGTTGTGTTGGGTGCGGATGAATCGTCTATCACAGGTAAGTGAATAATTTCTTCCATGAGCCGGAACTCACCAATTAGACAATGGCACTCGCAGGTTTAATCAAGGCTCTCCACATCCTATAGGTAGGTGTTGCAATTCAACTCTGATCCGTCTACGAAATTTTTGTTGTTACAGCCTGGTACCAGGAAAGGGGTGCAGGAGTTCAAAGTGGTGGAATTGCCGGTCGCAGTTTTTACACAGGTCTAGGCCACCGGATAGAGTTTTGGAAAGTAAGTTATCGGACAACGAATTCGAAGACGGGATAATATTAAGCTGCTATGATCATCCAGGATAGGGATTTCATTTCTCATGTTTTGGGTGGAATTTCCTGGGTCCTACAGAGTAATACCACCAGGGCTTTCAATTCGACTGCCCAGGTTGGCAACTCTCAACACTCAACTTTCCCAACGTCCACACAAAGTGGAATCCCTCGATCGACTGGGATACCGTGAGTTTTTCAGAATTCAATGTTTTGACTTCAGAGTTGATAACATTCCACAGGTCCCGTTCTTCCGCCCAGAAACCGTTAATGTTCAGGTTCATAGCTTGCGTTGCTTTAGCCCAGTATGCGCTCGCAATTTGTACCAACAGTTGAATTACATGCTGGACCGATATGGTGGAACATATCTAGACTTGGACATCAATAACTTTGTAGCCCTTCACCTGTACAGAGCTCAGCTCAAATATAAAAGTGAAATAGAAAAGAAACGCACTCTGTTCTCTTTTAGCATACTCAAGTACATTTGTGAATGCTTCCGACAATTCTCGTAGTGATTCACACCCTCGGCCTGGTGGCATATCGCAAGCTCGTTCTGGACAAGTCGCAATTCCATGGCTTTGACCCATGATTCACGGATGATCTCCGCCCGTGTTTTCAGCTTTGCTATAATGAAGACACTCAGAACTACCTCGGAATAGCTGCAGCTAAGCCAACCTTTGATTTCGTCGATGCCGAGAGCCATGAGGAACTGGATGTTTATACATATTTGCAACTCTGCACACTGGTAGTCAGTTCCCACAACACTGGAAGAAGTGGTCTTGAGGTTTGCTCTCATTCCGCTCTAAACAATCGGTTTTCAACGTTCAGCCGTCTGCAAAGCTTAGAATTATGACACTAAACCAATTTTCGCAATTTTCGAAATCACATGGGTCGGAATTCGATCACCGGAGCCTGATATGACATTGATATGCCAGCTGGCTCTCTCTTACTCTGCTCCCAAAGCATTTGTAACATCCGCACAACATGTCTCTGTCCTTCCCAAACGAGAACCCTCTTCTGACTCTAACGCATCGTACGTCTAAATCTGGTTATTTGTCCCTGCCAATGATTGATGCGCTCTGAATAGCCAAACCCTCTTTGTGGATTATTGAGCTTCAAAACGGACCAGATAATCGTTTGACTCACGACCTCATCAACAAAGGGTTGAAACCAGCCCTTGACATCGTTGAACGGGAATGGCGAGCTCAGCGAGCTGGTGCTTCGAAGGATGGTGCAAGAGGGTCTCTCATCATTATAGGAAGAAGGAATCAGGATAAATTTTTCAGCAACGGTCACTCCTTCTAGTGTTACTGTCTGTCTCTTATTCAACTCTGGGATTTTAGGTCTTGATCTTGCAAATTCGTTAAAAGATCCCAACTTCTTCCAACGTGTGTACCTCTGAACTCTGCTCTTCTTGCCTCGGACTTACTTCTTGTAGTCACTTTTGACCCATTAATAAAGCGATTACTTGTGTTCCCTAGTACGTCTCCATCTTGAACAGGTTTGACCAACTTTAGTGATGCATTTTTGCAGTTCCCACTATTGCTGCGATTAACGGGCATTGCTACGCTGGTGGATTGATGTTGGCAATGGTTTGCGACTATCGCGTCATGACTGACGGCACTTCTCGCAACGCGTGGCTCTGCATGAATGAGGTTTGTCCACATTATTCGTTCATTGGCCAATATTAACGCCGCGTTCTAAAAAGGTACACTTTGGTGCGCCCATGCCTCATTCTTTTGTGGCAATCTATCGGGCAAAGATTGGTGATCACAGACTACACCGCAAGATCCTTCTGGAAGGCCATCGATTTACGCCTGCAGAAGCACTCCAAGACGGAATTCTCGATTATATCGTGAAGGGCAAAACACCTGAAGTCTTAGCCAAGGCTGAAGAAGTAGCCGACCGAGTCTGTGGTTTTGCTGCCGCTGGGGCGTGGGGTTTAATTAAAGTATGTCATCATTACATATTCGTGAAGATTTTTGCTCATGGGACTCAGCTCAACCTTTATGCCGATGCCCTTAAGGCAATTCAGAAGGATTTAAGGGTAGTTAATGTGGCTATGGATGAAGCCGCAGCGAAAGTGAAGTTGTGATATATGCTTTCTTCACTAAGTACTATTGCACTCAAGTATAAAGACAAATATCAACAGTTGCAATAAAAGAGTTGAAAGTTAGAGCCTTTATACCTGCTGTGGTTGAATGTTCTGGCGACATTCGTTGGTCATGAACGTGACCGTGACCATGACCAGCAACCTCCATATCTTGGTTGTGTAGGGGTGCACAACTGTGTACAACCCCGTGAATGCGGTTCAGTCCGCGAAGACTACTATCATCCATGTCCGAGTCCTCCAAGAAGTTTCCCATATCTTGTCTACCGTTGGCTCGCAAGGAACAGTTACTGATACACAACCTTACTGCGGATGCTCAGACGGCAGATGTGCAAGTGTTCCGCTCAATTGTTCTGACTGAAACCCCCAGCATCCAGCGACGGACTCGCGTTTGTTGCAATTTGATTCACCAACTTTCATATCTTGACGAGAAATCCAGCTTCTTCCAGGTCAATCGCATTTTTCTTTTGTGTCGCCTTTTCCTGTGCCATTTCCATACGACATCGGGCCTCCCCCTGATGACCCAAATCATCGATACATCGAGGAATGGCTTTCAGGAAGAGAAAGTCTCCATCTCAAAACTCCATCCGCTTCTCACCCGGATGCCCCCTTGAGGAAATACACCTCCAAGAGTAGGGATCAACAGCTTGACCTACTCGGAATCTCTGAGACGGCGTTGAAGGATTGTGTCCCTCAACTCGACGTCGGCGACGCATTTTCTATTCTTGGCTCACCAACCTTGTCCAGCGAATTCGATGACGAGGGAGGTCCGCAGCCTTCTGATATTCCTGAGGCTGTTGGTGCGCGTCAAGACCTTATCGACGTCCTCGGCGGTCATTCCACACTCATGTCTCCCCCTTTGGCGGAAGTTCTACCTGGATCCACTCCGTTTGCTCCTTGGGCACTGCGATACAGTGGTCATCAATTTGGTTCATGGGCGGGTCAGCTTGGAGATGGACGTGCCATTTCGATTCGTGAGTTCTCACTGTCTTTGTTTCCCAAGACCCAAACTTTTTGAAATTTCGTAGTCGTCACTCCTCACCCAGATGACCCAAACGTAACAAATGAATTGCAACTCAAGGGGTCTGGTAGAACTCCATTCTCTCGATCAGGAGATGGCCTAGCTGTTATAAGGTCTTCTATCCGAGAATACTTGTGTTCTGAAGGTATTTCATTATTATTTTTTGAGAATTACCACCTTCTAAGGATCACCTCTTAGCAATGGAAGCTTTGAAAATTCCTACAACACGCGCTTTAGCCCTTATATCTCTTCCTTCTTTGAAAGTAGTTCGTGAACGCGAAGAACCAGCAAGTATACTCACCCGTGTGGCGCCATCCTTCATCCGAATAGGATGCTTTGAAGCATTCAATGGGCCTACAAATATGTTCTTTTTTGGAGGTGGTCAACAAAAACCAGATTTGGAGGGTCTGAGAATACTTGGAGAGTGGGTCTCAAGTCAGGTCCTCAAACTGGGTATTGAGCCTGGGAAAGCCTGGGGCTCTGAGTTGGTGCTAGACATTGCGAGAAGGAATGCGAAGATGGTCGCTGGTTGGCAGTCATATGGATTTATGCACGGTGTCATCAACACGGATAAGTGAGCTTAGTCGTGTTGTAAAATACCGTATTTTTCTAACCTTATGTTCTAGCGTGTCTGTGCTGGGATTAACTATAGATTACGGTGAGTCTTCCAAGTTGGGTGTGATAACTGCTCCTAGACTGAAGCTCTACTGGAGGTCCCTACGCTTTTATGGATGTCTTCAACTTTAACCACGTCTGCAACCACTCAGATGAAACAGGTCGATATGCTTACAAGGTAAATTTCCCGCCTTGACCCTCTCCTCTGAAGTGACTCACACTCCGGTTGATAGTCTCAACCCGCCATGATGTAAGAACTCCGTGCTTGACCCGAAAAACAATCTTATTCAGTTTGTAGAATTTACGCATTGCGAGCACTCGTGAATGCACTTGCACCTCTCCTTGGTGCAGAGGCCGCTGCAGATGGCAAGGCCGTTACGGAAGGATGGGCGGATGAGGCATCCGAAGAAACGGTGGACGCCTGGACTGAAAAAGGCAAAGACCTCATCGACGAGGTCACCAGAGTCATTCAAGAGACATCATCTATTGAATATGGACGCTTGATGCGCAAGGTAGGATTTTATGAACAGAATGACGAGGAGAGGAAGGACTGATCCTTCACAGCGTCTTGGTTTGCGAAGACAAGATCCTACTGATGAAACAAAAATAACCCGCCCTCTTCTCGACCTTCTTGAACGATACGAAGTCGATTTTCATTCTACTTTTCGTACGCTTTCCGCCTTCAAGCCCTCTCTAATCAAAGACTCAAGTCTCTCTGAACCGTCCGGAGACCTGATATCATTCGCCAACAAAATTCTCGAAGTGTCCCCTTCTCCGAAAGTTAATGATCCCGAAGCACTGAAGGATCTCATAAACTGGTTGCATTGTTATGCTCAACGGATCGAGACGGAGAGGGAAGATTGGAAGGAAGGTGAAGACATCGACGTCTTTCGTGAAAAGGAGATGAAAAGCGTTAACCCGAGGTTTGTCCTGAGGCAATGGTTATTGGAAGAAGTGATCGAAAAGGTGGAGAGAGACCCACAAAGTGGTAAAAGGCTCTTGGCAATGGTCATGCATGTGGGTTTTTTGTTCCACCTCTGTGGTTTAGAGTAACTAATAAGAACAATATCTCTGTAGATGGCTTGTAACCCTTTTGAACCATGGGGTGCGGAAGATGAAGAGCGACCTCTCAACGATCTCGACAAAGAGGAGAAGGAACAACGTCGATATTGCAGTCTGGGAGCAAAGAAGATGCTTGGCTTCCAATGCAGTTGCTCTAGCTAAATAAACCAAGTCAAAAATAAGATGTACACCTAGATTCCAATTGATTTGATTGGTCTGTAATTACTTGATAACAGAACGACAATTATGATTAATCTGTCCCTAAGTCGAACTACCAAAGATTTGGTAGCGCCTACAAATACTCGGGCCGATCTCGTCATACTGGGCTTTTGTATGGCAAAAGTTGTAAAAATCGGGCTAAATAGCAACGGATTAGCCGTGAACGCAGCAAAGCAAATGCGTTAGTGTTAACTTACGAGAGATGCAAGCAAGGAGCCTCCAAACCATACAGCATAGCTAAAATAGTTGACAAATTAGCCAACCCACTCGATTACAGATCGTTTTATCCTCACCGTTGTCGTTTATGTGAGATGACGTCAACTTCAACACCAGAGGATCGGTGAACGCTGCCACTTGAAAGAGCGCTGGCATCCAGTCTACGATCAACTATTTGTTTGAGATCGCGCTTCAAGCGGTTGCCAAAGTGTTGGAACATGGTAGATCCCCCAGAAAGCACAATATTCTGAGAGATAACCAAAAGTAAGCCAAATGCTGTTATGAGGGAGGCGAGATTATATTTGCCTTATATAAACCTCGACGGACGTCGATGGGAGATTGTTGAATAACGTCGTCCACGATCTCGGGAAGAGGAGTCAGGAAGTCTGATGAATAGATCTCTGGGTTGAAAAACATTTCAGGGGCGAGAAAGCGTTCATAGCCAACATCAAGGCTGTATTTCTGTTGGGGAATCAGTAAATAATTGCGCTTGAAAAGGAATGAACGCACCCTCCCAGTAACACTGTGCTCGCCCTCGAATCTCTCAAAGTATTTGTAGGGCTCTTCATCAAATTTCCTGAACTCCCTGACGATATCCTGGCAAACATAGCTATAATTCTCCTTAACCTTGCCCGCGACCTTGAGATGATCCTCAGGCGGAACAGTTGCCATCTCACCCCTCTCTCGCATCAAGCTAAGGACGAACTGTGAAATGTCACGCCCAGCGATGGGAATATGCTTGATAGCACTCCCAATGACATAACCTTCGGCGCAAGGAATAACATGCGTTACACCGTCACCAGAGTCAATTACTGTGCCAGTTAGAGTACGATCGGTGACACGGTTGGAGGACCAGGATGCGGCGAGGGCAAGTACAGCTTGCACGGCAATGTACAGTCCTTTGATGTTGAATGATTCAAAGAAGATTTCAGCAGTTTGCTCTCTGTTCTCGGGAGGGTTGAGTGGGGGTTCTGTCTGTTCGTGAGAGAAGTCACAACTTGTTTCAAGGCAAAAAAAAAAAAGAAACCAAGACTGCGCACCAAGAGGAAATAGTGATCTTCCGGTTCCGCTCTGAGATACTTGAAAATGGTTTGTTCCCAATATCTCTCCATGTGATCCCAGTTATCAATCATTCCGTGTCGGATAGGATAATGTACCCCATAGCCTGGGGTTTTGGCATTTGCCAAAGCTTCATCACCGATGAAGAAATCGAGGTCTTCGACCCCTCTTTTTGATGCTAGATGCCCCGGTTTTGCAGGTACGACTGGTGCTCGCGAGGTCTGCGACGCTGACCCGCGTGTTGCAATCGCGGTAGGAAATACACTTGATAATTTTAGTGTGTAAGGTAGATTAGTGAGTTAGATTGCCGAACGTACAACGAAGGATCTGAATTTCCTGCGAAACTGAGGAGTGGTGAGGGATCAATTTGCTAAGGGATCTTGTAATTGCTTACCCTATTTTTGAGTATCCTGTTCCATTGTCGCAAATGATAGGTGCAAGGAGAGACATCGTTGAACAACACTGAGCTACGGTACTCGATAGATCACAATTCTATTTGGTTGTGTTGGTACCAAGAGAGTTTAAATAACACTACGACAAGTAAACAGCTTCAGAAGTAAAATCTATTTGGCGTTCGACAACCAAAACACGAATCTGGTCGAGTATTGGCGAACCACTGGCAGTACCTAAATCTCTGCTCCTGCGAGTCGAGGGGAATAACCAACCAGATCCCTAGCCTACAGATAACTGTGAGTGTATTTACAGGCAAGGTAGGATAGGACATACTCCTGTTAATACATCATTCGCAATGAACGGCAGGACTTCTGAATAACTTCCGTCCGAAGGTATGACTTCCCACTTCGTCGGCTCATTTTGAATGCAGAGGCATAAATCTTCTGGCAAGTGCGAGCCATACTCAGCATTGAAGTGGGCCCTTACCCGACTTTCCTCTAATAACACGAAGTAAATTTTGGTCTGAATAAAAAAATTAAAAAAACCGGGTCTCCGACCTAGAGTCATTGAATCGAGCTGTCTCGTCATCCCTTTCACAATATTTTCTGCAGCCTCTCTATATTGCCCTCTCCTAGCGATTTCAAGAATGAGTTTATTGAATGCCATTCGGTACGATACAAACTGCTCATGCAGTTCTCGAAGCGTAGTCAAGTGCTCTTGAAGTCCATTTAGTTCAGTTTCAACTTGAATCTGGTAATGAAGAGAACAAGATAAACTTTCAGTAAACGTTAGAATATTCCGATTTACCTCTACTGAATCCTGAATCTGCAGCATGTCATCCAGGATTTCACCCAACTCATCAAGCTTGTTCACGACATTGGCAAGATGCTGAAGGTCCTGTCCAAAATTATCTTTCATTGTCTGCAAATGCGTACTGAACGACATCCGTTAATGACTACATTCCGGATTGTGTAGAAGAGGCCTACCAAAATTCCTCGATAACTTTCATATCCCTCTCCATCTCCGACATAATTGCGGCCAACTCTTGTGTATCCCTATTCATAACTATACTTCTTTCAATAGACGAAAAGGAGAAAAAAAGCTTTAAACATACCAATCAACTCTTCGTCTGTAAAGTCCACCCCAGACTCGGACCCCTTCAATGTGTTTGCCATATTGTCATAGTGCATCACAAGATTCTCGAGCCCGGAAGCCATAGACCTAACAAGATTTTCTTGAGAAGAAACAATATCTTGCACGCGTTTCAAAGCGCTGGGAGACCCTGCTTCTGGAATGGGTAATGATGCTTGAATAGAGTCAATCGTTTTGGTAAGTGTGTCCGGAAAATCGGCCGTTTTGTTCAGGACAGTCTATTGTATTTGTTGAAAAATAAGTGGTGATAGGATAGTTCGAAGACTTACATCCAATGTCAATCTATCATTCTCGATTACATCGATTGCATCTTCAATAGATTTGTCGTCCACAAAATCACGAAGAGTCTTCCAATAACTCCTGTCTTCATTTCTACTACGCGACCGAGACTCCTGACGCTTCCCTTTGCCCTTCGACTCTGTGTCCAAATGTTCGTTGGGTTTCGGAGAAAGTATATCTTTCCTTCGTAGGGTGGCAGAGGGGGACACAGGAGTTGATACACCCCTACTGCTTGTATTTAAAGGCTCTCCATTGTCAGATCCGTGTTGGCTTCCAAAGAGAGACGAATCAGAGGATGTCTGGTAGAATTCTGGTGGGACAAATTGGGAGCCCAATGACTCAAGGACGGTATCCAACGCATCTGCGTGTTTTGTCCTGAATGCGTCCCATTCCTAAATACAGAAAATAAGGTCAATTGTCATTTTTCGATACGAGGTAGCCGAAGACGAACATCAATCTGCTTGAACAGGTGTGTGCGTTTCTCTTCAATACTCTTAGCGACACTTGCCGCAAGCTAAAACCGGGAGGTTTAATACTCGTAAATGAAAACCTCACACAAGAACCGACTTTGAGCTGTTCGACCACTGCCTCTACCATCCATCTTATTTTGGCATCAAGTGCTAGGACATCGACAGCTGCTTGTGCAGACGTGTTCGAGGCGGTATGTGCCCGTGTGCACAGCTGTTCTCCGTGCTGCAGTGCCTTTTTCGACTGTAAGACGAGAGATACCAGATGCGTCTGGCCAGTACCACCCGATCCAGGGTCTACAGGCATGTGAAGGAAACTGATGTTGAAGTTGCTTTCGGTGATCTCCATGAATTGGGCTCTTTCCTCGTCGAAAGTTCTCGCGCACTGTCAAATACTGATAAATTTCTGAAAAATGTTGAAAACTCAAGTTTACTTTTGTCAGTCTACAAAGTTATATACTATTCCACCTACCTATTTTATGCCCGGATACAGGCCAACTGTCGGAATTGCTTGAAAAAAATGTGTTTGTCACGGAATCGACCCTAGTTCAAATGCAACATCCAAAGAGGATCTGACTGGCAACTGCGATCTGGTACCACCGTGACATCCCTGCTTCCCATAAATCGGTCCTCCACACCTTGTATTTCAATATGCACTTGGCGAATATTACTTCTACTATAAGGCTTATGGCGCCTTGTTACTTGTAGGACAAAAGCCCGTGGCTTTGTGAAGCATTTTCGGTGAAGGGTGTGGATCTGCCCTTCAACAAGTTGTGATACTTGACAGACTTGAATAAATTACTTGTATAAACTACACATCAAATTGACGTAAAGTATACAATGATTCCAACAATGTGATGTTTCAGGGGATCCTTGTGTCCGTCCATGAACTATAAGTCAAAAAGAGTTGCGAAAGAGAATTACACAGTCCCGGTTCATAAGAATCTTTTTTAGAAAGCGATTCCAATTCCCGAGACCTTTCGTACCATAAGAAAAATCTGAAAGGTCGTAACATATTTATGCAGAGTGGATGAGTGTCGAGCTACAGATGGTCAGAATTTAATTGAAAGAATCAGAGTTGTTGTGGAGAGGAATTCAGCAGAGGTTAATGATCTTGCATAAGCATCTTGCGTATGTAATCTGTTGCTGCTTGCCTCAGACTGGGGTCTGCGGCCTCGTTGCTAAGTAATTCCTAGTATATTCAACATTAAAAGTTGTCGCGACCAGAAAAGTAAAACCTACAAATGCTTTGTCCGTCCTATCCTTCGTCATGGCAGACCTTTCTGCATCTTTCCTGGAGCTCCAATCGCTCATCTCACGGGCTTCGCGCCTCCTCAGAATTTCCAACCGTTCTTGGGCAATTTTCGTCTGGACGCTGAGATGCTGCAAACATCTAGACAACATATCCTGCGTCACTGCAAAAGTGAAAACGGGTGTATCCGCGGGTGTAGCCGTTCCGGGGGTGGCCAAGTGTGTTTGCCCGTGCTGCGGGTGGGATGTGCTGAGCAGCAGAGGCTGTGTCGGGTGAGGAGGCTGAGGGGGATGGGGCGGTCGCATGCCTGCAGCTGAAGTGGAAGGTTGGGGGACCACGGGAGGAGGGACAACATTTTGATGATCGCGTAGGTCTTGAGGATTGATGTATACCTGTTGGCGGTCGTGCGATACGCCATTGAGACCACTGAGAGCAGACGGATCACCAAAGTCGATCGTTTGATCTTCGTCCTCGGGACCTTGTTCATCGTTTCCGCCCATATTGGAGGGCATGACGGTTGCATTTCTGCTTTGGATTGGCCTCATAGTTGCGGGATCTCCGTGCCATCTAGAGCGAGATGAATAAACAAAATGAAGGATCAGTTATGATCGAACAGAGGCCGTACCGTTGATAGAAGAGGTCGTACCAGCCCACTCTGTGCCAGTGGTCTATCGTTCGGGCAGTGATGTTGCCGACGTCGCTGCCTGCTTTTCGGGCAATCTGCAGACGGCGTTCGTATTCTCTTAGACGATCAGCATCACTCCAACTGGCCATATTGGCTGCGCCCTGGCCGTGGGCATTTTCGAAAGCGTAGATTTGCTTGAACAAATTGAAGTTGCGTTCGTAACAGCCCTTCAAGGCCTGATATGTCTTCTTTCCGCCGAAGACTTGGATGGCACACTAGAGAAAAATGGTGAAAAAGGGAGATAAGAGGAGAGAGAGGGACGGACTTCGCGCAAACAGGAGTTTTTGGTAGCACGGAGAGAATTCCAGTGCTCCTCCTGGCCGGGACCCATGAGCCATTCGAAGAGCCTGGTCTTCTCGTCGTCAGTCCAGTGCTTTGCGCCCTGGGCAGTGCCGTCGAGATCGAAAGTGGGGTCGGTGTCGTCCTGGGGGATGGGGTCTGCTCTGCGACGCTTCCCGAGCTGGGGATTCATGGCGGCGTCGATCTGCTTCCGCTTTGCAGCAGGAGAGGCGCCGGCGGGGGTGGTGAAGGTGAGCGGGGACGGGGCGGGGGCGGCATGGCCGGAAGCGCCTGGCTGAGCGAGGGTGGGCGGGGAGGTGGACGGGTTACGGTAGTCGGCGGCGGGGCGGTTGTACGGGGGCCCGACGGCGGCGAGATGAGTGTTGAGCGCCTGCCCGAGGCCGTTCGGATGGAAAGGTGTCTGGGCCGCGAATTAAAAAAAGTGGTTCAAATGGTGGAATCAGGGGACACACCGAGCCACCTGGATCCAGGTTTGGGTCTCTGTGATCCTGCAATGGTATATGGCTGTACTGCATCCTCGACTCGCTGCACTGTCATCAGCCAATCCGCATTCGCTCACCCCGAAAACACGACTCACTTCTGTTGCGAATCCATCCAACAATCGAGCCACTCTGAACTAAACAATTTGGTTCGCAGGCACCCTCAATTCATAACATATACAAATACTACTTAATACTCCGGGTCTGGCTCCCCCTCCGCGTCTTCCTCGTACTCCCCCTCCGCGTCCTCGTCGTGCCACTCCTCCATAGAACACCCCAGCATATCGCTCTCCGTGTGCTTCGGCCCCGCGTAGCTGCTCCCCGCCACCGTGTCGTCGCTTGGCAGACTCTGCCGCCCCCCGTCTTCCGACTTCACTTCCAGCACCACTGCCTCCACCACAGTCCACTCCGGGGTATCTGTGCAGCGCCCATTCACTTGCGCATCCACCTCCATCGGCCCCTCATTCTCCTCATCCTCCGGGGAACTCTCAATTCTCCTCCGTTTCCGCGCCTTGCCCACAATTAATCCAGGCCGTTTGTTTTCCGACTGCCCGTCATTTCGCCGCGACCGCAACTGCCGACTCTGCTGCATCTGCTCCTCCATCGCCAGCTTCGCAGCAAACGCCTCGTCGTTATTAACCACCTCCTGTCTCGAAGACACGGACCCACACTCCTCTGGGCTAGGTGAAATGATGGCATTGCTTGATCTTGTCCGTGTACTCCTCATTGGAGTCAACAAGGTCGACACAGGAGGAGATGAAGCTGCCCGTTGAGACCGAGTAGACCGAAGTGTAAGGTGCTCCTTTTTCTTCACATCTAATTTCGTCGATGTTCTTGTTCGCGTCCGTCCAGGCCTTTCGATGACCGACGGCAGCTCCTCTTCCTCCTCTTCCAAGTCGGCAACCACAAGGGATTCCGTTGAGCAATCCACTTGCGGGGCGGGCGTCGTAGGCTGTGTCGATGTAGTCTTACTACTGCCATCAAGGGTCGTGTCCATGGCGGGCAACACGGGCAGGTTCGCCTCTTGCGGAATCCTCGTTGTCAGGTACGGGGTCCACTGCAGCTTATCTGGCTTCAGCCTCACGTACCCCTTCTTCTCCCAATTCCCGAGGTAGGCCTTCACTTTCTCGCGATCAAAGTGGATTTCGTAGTGCCTTGGGGGGATGAACGCAGTGTTATCACCATGGCTCTCGTTATTGTCCTGTATCTGCAACTTCTGGAGCTGTCGGCGTGCAAGGCCATTTTTCCGGCCTTTAGGGAATTTGTAGCTCTGCCCAGGAGATGGTCGGATAGGAAGTGGCGTCGGGTCGTGTACGAATATCATGTTTTGTTGTGTCAGTGTCTTGCAAACATCTTCGATAGTCATGGAAGTCGCAGAACAGATATCTAATTCAAAATTGTCATCATATGTTCCTTCAACTGGAATAAACATTGCTCACCTTCTAATCTGACATTATCCGAAGCAGTTTGAAGAAAACGCATCACAGCGAGTGTCCAGTAGTTCTTGTAACCTAATGCCCCGAGACTTGATAGTGGTTTTTCCGGTGACCCCAACCGTTGTTCAATCCTCGATAATAGATAGCCTGATTCACGTAGCACAAGGTTAGCACGAGTCACAATCATATGAATGTAACACTCACTGAAGTCAATAAGCATATTCCCCCACCCCTGCCGTTGCCTAACCGGCAAGGTCATGATGCAACTTAAATTATAGTCTTTGGGACAGCGCTTTTCTTTGCTGAAATAACCAACAAATCGTGCACCATATTCATCCACCTGTGTGATTACATAGAACAAGAAAGGTTCAACGTCGTAGAAAAGTGATTTGTGATCCAAGAACATTTTCGAAAGGAGGCAGAGGTTTTGACAGTATATCTGAAACAAGGCCCCGTTTAGGATGAAGAGTTTGACCCAGGAATACATTGAACCGAACCTTATTCCGTCGACCGTCGACCTCAAAGATCGAGGTTGGGCCATCTCTGTAAATCTCATCTCCGGGTGGATTCCGAGTCTTGCATTTCATCTGTGAAACATGACAGTAAATAAAGATCACGTCAAAGGAAAAGACAAGCAGAATGACATGCCTGGTGCCTAGTTGCCGCAAAAGGACTCTTCATATACTTTAAACAGAATTCGCAGATCCACAGCCTCCCGTCTGGTATGGTGGCATACTCCTCAGGAAAAGGAGCGTCATACCATGTCTTGATATCGTATGGACCAAACCTAATGCTCCGTATTCGGAGGACGCCGGGTTCGAATTTGACAGGTGGTAACGACGAGCCTCCTGGTGTCGATGGTAAGGAAGTGTTGTCAAAGTCGAGACGTTTAGCAAGAGGTGTTGATTGGTGGATGGTGGTGGACCGCAAGGGACGTGGCCTGTCTGATATGAAATCAGCAAGGGTTTCAATCGTGCGAGTCGGACTAGAGGCTGCCGGATGCGCCGTCGGCGCAAGCTTCTCCTAGATGAATTGTGAGTTAATGCGACTAAGATGACGTCAGTCGAAAAATACCTCTGCGGTTACCCTACTTCGTTCAAAGTAGAGCCTATCAGGGTTCGTGATGATTGTCTTGCCAGTATCACGTTCTTCTGGGCTAAGAATGTCATCAAAGAGACCATGGGAAGGGTTATCCTCTTCGCGTTCTTTTCCCTTACCCCTGACTGGAATACGAAGACGGACACGGAGTGAAGTCGAGGGAGGAGTTGTTGAGGGCATGAGGGTTGAACGCCTTCGTTTCGGAGCCCGAACTGGAGTATTGAGAGCTTCCTCGTCTTCTGAAGTCGGAGATGGCAGAGCTTTCTGGCGTGTGCCAGACTTTCGAGGCCTTCCTTTGACCTTTGAGGTAACAACGGGTGTGTCATCCACTTCAATTTCTATGTCCTCATCCACGTCCTCAGGATCGGCTAGGGGAGCAACCCTCGAAGACATGCCTTTTCCTTTGCGGACAGCCTTCTTTTTTCCTCTCCGAGTGCTAGCTGATGGAAGTTCGACCGCAGAACGTGAGGGTGAAGCCAAGGGAGTGTCATTTGTGAGATCGATGGGGTTATCAACGAGGAGTCCATTTTCTTGAAAATCTTGACCGTTAAACATCTGTAGCTCCCCGGGAATGACAGGGGGACATTCTGGGCAATGCCATTCGCCGTCAGGTGGCTCGTCTAGTGGTGGATCCATGCAATCCAAATGCCATCCTAATAAAGATTTAGGTTAGAACCAGGAGAGGGGAGAAGGAGACTACTGTACCTCGATCACACCAGTCACAGAATAGAATACGGTCCTGAATCATGAAGTTTAGTTTGGCGCTGGTTCTTGATTACCCAACAACATACATCATCGCCCTTTTCCTGACACAGCTCGCAATTCTTGCATTCTATGCATTTCCATGGATATGTATGCACGACGTCCGTTACTCTTGTAAGCTGCATGCAGCTAGGATGGCCTGCGAGTGGCGTCAACTCTTTCAAGGTTGACTAGCATCGAGAAACGCACCACTCCGACCGCACTCATGGCAAGTCAGAAGAATCTCTGGTTGACCAAGCTTGTTCTGTGACTCATCGCCTCGGCAAAAACTGCAAGTTTCTTCTCTCCGTACTTTCCGTTTTCGCTTCGGCTTTGGCGGCGGCAGTGGTTGCTCTGGCTCAATTGGAATGTATGGGGCTGTTCGTTGGGCGAAAGGATCTCCCTCTGGGAGGACTTCCGAGAATTGCGGGAGTTGAAAGTCATCTATAGGGGGGGTGTCGTGTTCGGAAAAGGGCTGCTCGAGTTGAGGCTGCTGGCAAGGGGTTGTTAATAAATTAAACCGAGATGCAGTAAATTGAACACGACGCGTCGCGTTGGATGAGAGTTTCAAACACACCAACCTTTACACCATTTATTCCACCTACTTCTGATATCAATACCGGGTCGATAACGCCGCCCTCGAGAGCTGGGTCGATAGGTATGTCGTCGACATTGCTAATTGGTGTACCATATTCATGTGAGGTTTCCCGATCAACATCTGCATTAGAAGGAAAGGCTAAACCTCTCATTATGCATCCGTGGATAGTCTGAGCACTCTAGCCTAAGTTAACAGGGATATGTCGAGAATAAGCCCCAGCTCGTCGACAAAGACCGCGAACGGGATTGTTTGAGGTTGTTTATTCCGTCTTGAGATTCCCCGCCTTTCTTTTTTTCATGCCAACCAAAAAAACCCCGGTACTCACGAACTTACTGCAGGATCAGACGCTTCCTCAGGCGAAACATTTCTGACAAGACGGGTACATATGCGGACAATAGGTTTCACGGCCACAGCCCTTACCTTGGCCTCCTAATTCCGTTCTCGTGACTCAATATGACAGGACAATGCCGGGTGTGGATATGGGTTTCCTCCAGCTGAATTCATTCCAGAGGTGGGCGATAATAATAAGACCCGTTCTCTACCCATATTGGTGTCAGAAAGGCATGTCCCGGTTTCTCGGGTAGATATCTCCTTGAGCGAAAAGGGTCCGTGCAGGCCAATGTCTGACACACTGCATCAGACGATGGCCGTGCGAACGTGCGCATTGGCAACTACTATTTCTAATGTTTTTTTATACATAGTGGATTGCATTGTAGAATATTCTCTGAAAAATAAAGGGGTGTTACCGCCCCAAATAGATCCCAACAACTGATTCCCTTCTGGTCTCGCAAGGCCCCATCTGGCGCAAGGATACCTCAGTTTTCTCCCCGTTTGCATATCTTACACCTCTACCACCACCTCGTCCACCACCTCTCCCCGCAATGACTGCGGTTCACCCCATGCCCCCTCAGATTCTCTCCCAGTACACCACCCGTCAATCTCTGAACGTCATGAACTCAATCACAAGTGGTCCGAGCGGTCATCTTACTCCCCCGATGACAAGCAGAAAGAGGAAACGCGCCCACCAGTATACAGTCAGCTACAGTGAGGTACAAGAGGTCGACAGCGATGGTCGCCTCCGGGAGGTCATTGTGATCGAGGATACCCCTCCACCTCCAACAATCTCACCGTCGACAACCCATAACGCTGCTTATTCTACGTCATACCAACCTCCCGTTTACAGTGCACCCATTCGCACAAGGGCAAGAGCTGCTGCAGAGGCTCAGGCCCTTTCAGCAAGCACGTCTTCTATTCTAACGGCGCCTGCTCCGAAAAAGAGAAAGCGGGATCTCCATGACGAGGTCCGTGCGCCTACAGCAAAGAAGCCTGCTCTTGGCAGCCAATTATCTCGTACTGTTGTTGGCCCGGGCTCAACTGACAGTCGCAGTGGTGCAGTCACAGAAGATGTATGTTTTTTCTGCGATTTCGCATACCTTGGTTTTACTTATTTTTATTCTCATTAGAAAAATAGAGTATCCTGCGATGACAAAGAGGGTCATTATATTATCGTCCCTGATGACATGATTCACTCTCGCTGTACGGGTCATCTTTCCCGTCCTGTCTTTTCTCTAACATAACATCTGTCAGATCGAACAGTTCGACTATTAGGACAGGGTACTTTTGGGAAGGTAGTGGAAGCCGTCGATACACACGAAAATAAACGGGTTGCTATCAAAATAATCCGAGCCATCCAAAAGTACCGAGATGCCAGCAGAATCGAGGTCCGAGTACTTCAAAAACTCAGGGAACGAGATCCAATGAATCGAAAGTGAGTCATCGGTGTTGTCGGGTTCGCATCATTACTCACCTTACAATCAATTAGCAATTGTATCCACCTCCTTAGCTGGTTCGATCACAGAAACCATATTTGCCTGGTTTCTGAACTTCTGGGTATGTGTGTGTACGACTTCCTCAAGGAGAACGACTTTGCACCTTTCCCCCGAAATCACATCCAAAAATTTGCCCGCCAGCTCTTGGGAAGCGTCGCATGTAAGCCGTGATTATAAACCTCCAGCGTTATCGTCTCATGTATCATGTTAATTAGTCCTACACGACCTAAAACTTATTCATACAGACCTCAAGCCGGAGAACATACTACTGGTTCGCAACGATTACCGTGTTATTCAGGTCCCAGTTCCAGGAAAGGTAGTCATGTCTCTCCCTTGTGTCGTGAACATCACCAATGACGGTGTCATTCAGCGCAATGCTCTTCCCAAGGCCAAGCGAATCCTGGAGTCGACAGACATTCGACTGATTGACTTTGGTTCTGCGACTTTTGAGGAAGAATATCATTCGGCAGTGGTTTCAACGCGGCACTACCGCGCTCCCGAAATCATTCTCGGTAATTATGAAACAGGCGCAGCAAAATTGTCCGCTCATCAACATTCTTAGGCTTTGGCTGGTCCTACCCTTGTGATGCCTACTCATTGGGTTGCATCCTTGTTGAATTCTTTACGGGTCTCGCCCTGTATCAAACACACGACAACCTGGAACATCTCGCAATGATGGAGATGGTCATGGGGAAGATGCCCGACCGTTTTGCTCGAGCGGGTGCACGGTCAAAACCTGAGTTCTTCCGGGATGGCCATAAGCTCGACTGGCCAAAGCCAAAGGCCACTCGGCAAAGTAAGAAAGATGTGAAAGCTACTCGGCCACTGCTGGTACGACAGATCCTCTTGTTTTGGACTTTTTCACTTACCGACCTCACAGGATGTGATACCCCCCACTGACACTATTAACCGGGAATTCTTGGATCTGGTTCGCAAACTTCTTGCTTTTGATCCGGCATATCGAATCACAGTGCGGGATGCACTCCAGCACCAATACTTCTCACTATCCATCCCCTCTGAGATATGATGTGGTCGCCATGCGTAATCCTTATGTTAGATTGGACTCGCCTTATTTGCCATCATCTTTGTCAACACATCTCTCTACCAAGATCCAATTGTATCAACAGCAATGCCCGCAAGTCATGATTAGTACAGCAGCAACAGAAGGAAAAGTCTTAGCATGGCACAAACCTTCATTACGATTATTTTTCTTGGGCGATCGAGATACCCGTGCATTCAAGTGTTGGTCTCGTTCCCCTCATTCAACAACACCATCCCTGTAAAGTATTTTTTACCTTCTTTTGGTTCTGATCTGGTTGCGGTTCATCTGTCGAACGCCCACTGCTTTATTCGATTTTCATAGTTTGGTTAATATTGGTCTGCCTTTCTTTTTGCGGTGGACTCATCTGCAATTGTTTTTAATGTTCATCCATCCTACCATCCTTTTATTTTCCCATTTCTTCAATTGCCAGGAAGCATCGCAGGCCATATCTGATTCATTCTTTTTATTTGTGTATCATTACCAGAATAACTAGATCAAATGCGCCAGGAAACGAACCCAAACTCGAAACTATCGTCGAACGATTGGAGGATCTCTTGCGAGTCCGCTCGATCAATAGCGATGCGTCGTAGATATACGGGCAACATTTGAGTTGATGTTACAGTCGAGTATCACAACTTTAGTTTGGAGGATTTGATCATCTGCAACTGACCTTTTTTTGCTATAGCTCCACCCGCACAGCCAAGAGTTGGAATATCGATCATTTTACCCCATGACCGATTCAATCTCCTAAAGTAATCTATCCCTCATGTGAATCTGAATGGCTCATTGATGATCCACTGTCCGTATAGGAACGGATCCTCTTGGACGACGTCACAGTTTCAAAGCCAGGTGTCAAACACGTCTCTACTATTGCGTCCCCTGCTGCATACTAGAGTGTACTATGGGCAATTCACAAAGGTCTTCCACTCATGGGACCCTATACCATAATGTAGAGACTGAGAGACAGATACTAGTAGAGTCTGAGGAACTTGAAGCCTGAAGAAGCAATGAACGATTCATAAACTATTTTTGACACAAGTTGAGTCAGCATCAATATCAGAGTCCATTAGGGTCGACTCATACCACCACATGGATTCAGACTGGCACACCGTGTACGTGTGAAAGAAATCTTTTCCTTGTTTTACGATAACACCCCATGCCCTGACAGAACTGTGGAGATTCCTTTTGCATCGACAAAACATGCATCGATCGCCAAACAAGTGATCGCAGTTGATGCAGAACTAAATCCACAAGCCGTGAAACGAGAGCTATCTGTACAGGACAATAAACTCATCGCGTAAGTATTTGATCTATTAAGAGTGTTTAACTTTATCTGATCAATTTCAAAACGCAGCACATTTCGTACACTGACGGTCAGACTAGCTAGATTAACCGTGAATGCGTTTCTCGAAAATGTGGACTTGGTCGTGAGGACAATAGAGCATTTTGGTCAAGATGCCGAAGCGACGGTCTCGTAAAAGATTTTATTTTCTGCAATAAAGTGAAGAGGAATCCATAAAACAATACATGACTTGTCATCCTAAAATTGAAGATGCTTTGCGTTATACTACGCCAGCCATCTATTTGTCGGAACCGTCAGCCTTTGGCTTCTTGTTCTTTTTCCCTTCTCGTAAGCTCTTCGTCAGAAGGGTTTTCAGCTCTTCGTCTACGAGATCTTTGTCCGACTTCACAAGCTCGGGTTTGTACCAAGAAGGTGGGTGGGTGACAAGAGTAGGTCCATTAGGCAACAAAGCGATAGTAAAATGGAAGCCCGCCACGAATGTATTAGAGGGCGTGAAACTGTTTCAAAAGCGTCGTTAGCTCAAGAGATGATCAAGGGATCAAAGCGATGTACATGATTTCGTAAGGCTTGACGAGACTGTGTTGGACAGCCTCCTGTAGTCCCATACGGGCGCGCTTCTCATCCTCAAGTACACGGATGTTGAAAGGGAAAGATCCTGCTTTCTTTTGCACTTCCGAGAAGACGGTGCGGGAATTTTTCATTTTCAACTGGTAGGTAACTGTGGAATCTCGCTGAAAGATGGTCGTACGGGATTCTTCTGGGCGTGCCTAATGGATGAAAAATTTAATGGTTGAGGGAAAAAAAAAATCATTACAACACACTTTTCCGTCTTCACCGGTGGATACCAAGATATCGATTCCGTACACTTCGCCTTCGACAAAGTTGACAGCTTCGAACTCCCGTTTTTGACTCTCGCTGGGGTTCAAGATGATGCGCTTCTTGCCATCGATAACATTTTGTGTTTGTTGGCAAGAAAGCATGCCTGCGAGTGTACGTAAATCGAGCAGAAGGGAGAAACCGCGGGACTATGACCCACCTTCAACAGGCTTGCAGGCAAACGCATCTGCACACTTTCCTACAACGTCTGTGACAGCCCAATTTTTATTTCCTGCTTTCACGGTACGCATAGCGACCTCAGCTGCCGTCCAAGCAGCCTTGATGACATCTGCACGACGTCCAGTGACAGGATTTTCTGCACTGGCGCCAATAATGATGGTCTCAGCAGTGATGGACGCAAATCCATCGATATGGGCCCCTAGCTGGATTTTCACGACGTCGTCTTTTGCAAGGACCCGTGAAGCTTCTGGATCTGAACTGTTTATGGGAGATCTATTTTTTTAGAAAATATGAAGATGGGCTCTGGACATACGCGAGAGGTGAAAAGTGTGCGACGGTGTTGTTGACTGAGATACATGTAGGGAACGCGATACCTATAAAGGGGTGTCAGACACGAAGTGGTGAAGCCAGATCTACTTGTACACAAACCTTTAGGCACTTTGACGCCCTTGACCGGTTTATTGTACACTGCTCCAGTTCCATCTTCAAGGAGCTTGTCGCCTTCTATGCAAAGATCGATCACTCTCGCTCCCTCAACAGTCTTCTTGATAAGCTGCGCTATTACATTGTGAACGATATCTGCAGCAAGCTACGAGACGTCGATTAAATCAGGGCCCTAGATCTCCTTCAAAACGGATCCATGCCCCAACTCACCTTATATTTTGTGAGATCGGTTTCAAGGGTAGAAGTGGATTCCGGCTTTTTTTCAGTAGTCGATGCTGTTCCAGGTTTATCTGCGTCGGACATGATGATGGTTTTCTTCTACACAAGATGATGGTAAAGGGTAATGAGTTTTTGCTTTGGCGGGAGCCGAAACGGGTTAATCAGGGACAACGCATCAACTTACAAATCACTTCACCTGCATAGTTTTAAAAACAATAACAGTATACGACTACGTAGTCCAAAATAATCCAGGATCGTGAACAATGGGGCAAAAAACTTTCAACGCGAAGGAAATATAAAAGAAACGTCGTTATCGGTGGGGGCAAAGTGACTGCACATTGTCACATCACGGTTTTGTTACACGTGATATAAAGCTGCTTCGTCCCCGAAACTCAATTGACCGACAAGATGATGAGCTCTCGACAAGTTCTGCGTCGGGGAATGGTTTCACCCCGTCAAAGACAAGGGGTTCCCCTTTTGACTCGTAGAAGAGCGTATGCGACTGTTCAACCGACCACTGAAGATGATTCCACAACGCCCGAGGCAGATTTGGAGTATCCTCAACTTCCAAACGTCTCTCGTCAGTACCTGCCTCCGAAAGGATGGCAGGACAATTTGATGAGGCGGAATGAAGGAGATGCGGTGCGATTCAGTATAAATGTTCTTCTTCTTTCCTTACCCCCCCAACAGCTCCATGAACGAGAAGAACTCTACTCAATGTGGGGACCTGACATTCCCCCTAATGGTATCTCACCCTATAAGGCTCTATGGCACTTCGTAATTGCTGCAACTGGGATTGTTGGAGCGGGATTTCTGATCAAATTGATTACACCCAACCCACCTATGGTAAGGAGGGAATACCCTTATGATGGATTGGTAAAGGAGTTGGGTGGGTTGCAGGAGAATAAGGCAATTCTTTTGGATTTTATTATTATCGTATTTTGAATGAGCTGACAAATTTTGATAGGCCCGACCCTTGGATATAGAAGGGGAGAACTAGACATGTAGAACGCAATGCAAAAATGCGAGGCTTCTCAATTTCTTGCTCCACCCCTTGACGTCTGATAAACCCGGTTCCTCCACAACGCCTGTTGGAACGTCTACTTATGTGTTTAGGGATTCAGTCGAGCATGGGTCAGACGGATCATAGCCCTAGCTTTCCAGCTTTGTTTGCAAATTACAACAGATTCATCATTCCCTCAGACCTCGCCCACTCGGGCGCAAAGGAAACGATCATGAATCAATTTAAGAGTGTTGAACATGGGATTTTTATAGGAGGATCTCTGCCAACAATCTGCCGCTGACACTATCTTGTTGCAATTCTTCAATTGCATAGATTTGTACGTCCTTCACTGTATTTCTTACCTAACAGGTTTCCCCACAAATGATTCAATGCCGCTGACTTTAACTGTTGGAATTATTTTATAACAAAGGTGGGCTCTCTTCCGATGTCTCTGACTTTGTCTGAAGTGTGTTCAACTTCAACCTTTCTTGTCACAATCCTTGTCCGGACAAGTGTAAAGTCGAAATTTTTCACACAAAGATGCAAGTTGGGCCCACGGCTCAGTTCAGCTCTTAGATAAATAAGCGGCTGGTTGGGATGAGAAACGCATCAAAAAAAAAACCACAACTCCTTCGCATCTTCAACTGCTGACACCTGCTTCCCGAAACTTTGGCATGCTTTATGTAAGGCTTCATCGCACTTCGGCAAACTGTTTCCAGGTCTCT
>Ga0307517_10000404_pt1 | contig 73848 bp, 96 predicted proteins | sample 23_EM_MG_FD_194515 | JGI IMG/M metagenome (GOLD analysis project Ga0307517, IMG submission 194515) | Populus trichocarpa ectomycorrhiza microbial communities from riparian zone in the Pacific Northwest, United States - 23_EM | ecosystem: Host-associated > Plants > Roots > Unclassified | place... | reverse complement strand
CGGAACGGGTTAACCATGATCCCCCCCCCCCCCGCACCCCGCTATCGGCCGACCGACCTGCAACCGTACGTGGTCAAGTTTTCGATTCGCATTCGCGGATGCCTCGGAGCTATCGGGACGAATCTCGTACGCCACACGGTCACAGGCTTGAACCGGAGCCATTGAGTTGATGGCAGTTCAAACGTCTCAACGCCCAAACGGCTGAGCCCCACCTCTACCTAACTCGAAACCGCTTCAACTTCAATTGGATTCTCATGGTTGGTGATGCTGGTGGTATCCGGCTCGGGGTCGCGTGTCTCGTGGTACTGGCATTTTCCCACCCAACTTGAGTTACTTCGGTCCCGCGATCCATAAGGTTCATCAGTCAGCGCGTCAGGGAGTAGGGCAAAGCATGTGGATGAATCCGTGTGTAAGTGAAGTGGTAAGTGACATAACAAACTGTCTTTCCGTTGGAACATAAACATAACCGACTGCAACCAGTTCGACAACGCGGAAGGACCTTGATTCCTCATCTTCCTTCCTTTTTTTTTTTTACACTGGTACCTTCCGGCTGGCGTAAAATTTTCAGCCCGGATCTTGAGGTTGGATAGAATCGAGTAGCCGACCACTGCCTCCTCGGGTTTCGCCTGAATCACACCTCCCACGGAGATATCTTTCGTCCGGCTCTATGCGACGCAGCTCGTTTTGACTCAGAGCATCACTCCCCATCCACAGGTTTGATGTCCGAGGTCCGTGAAGGACGCTCACACTCTCACATCCTCACACCGCCACATTTTGGACGTCTGGATCGATGCTGCTCTGGGGCAGGGGAATGTAGGGATCGGCGCCGCTCAGGCATTGGGAAGGGAAACAGCATCCTCCCCTCAAGTTCAGAAGATCGAATCGAGGATTAGGCTCATGGTTTGGTGTCTCGTAGACGCGTTCGTCTTTGGTCCTTTTTTTTTTGCTTTCGATTTGTAAACTTTGATCGGTTCTTTGGGCGGGTCGGGTCTGAGGTATATGGCCTCGCTCCAACGTCACCGTTGTGGAAATGCGAGGTCTGTGGCAGCTGGTTTACGCCCGATTCGTTCGCTGGTTTCGCCGATCCGGTCAGACTACTCAAAATATTCGGGTCTGGCGTCGGAGAACAAACGGTGCGCTCTCGGTTTTTTCGGGTCCCACAGGAGCACACACTCGACCACCTTAAACCTCGACGTCAACACACACGTGGCCCTGAGGAACCACGAGACAGCTCATCCGTTCCGGCCCTCCAGTCCGCACATCCGCATCTTGAAACTGGGGCGGTCATTGACAATGTCGTCGCGCGGGGTTTCCAACTCTGGATTCAGGTTCCTCAAAATCTCATGATAAGATAGACTCTTATCACAACCCGACCACGACCGGACCTATCGAAGCCGAAGTCCTTCAACAGGCACGCGACAGTTTCTTGGCATCTAGCCCTTCAGGATCACTTCCCCTCCTTGAGGCTCGATCTCCTTCGCAAATCTCCGCCCGAGGCCGGGGTTTTCCTTATACGGTTCCGGAGTGCGGAACGACTTCGGAATCGGTTCTGGCGGATGGTAGACGATCGCTGGCGGTATGGGGTAAGCGTTGCCGCGTTTGTATTGGGTGTGGAGGGCTGGGGGGGGGGAACCATTGTCGAATGACTGCCCATAGGCTCCACCGGAAACGTCGGGTCGGTGAGGGGGTGCTTACCAACACAAGGTTTTGGTGCCTCTTCCGATGCCCGACGTGCGCCGCGGGGGTGGTGTGGCTTGGACGTTCAGGTGTTATTAAATCCTACTCAACTACCCCACCCTCTGCCGTCAAGTCGCGATTCCAGGTCTAATCCAACTAGGTCAGGGTTCAGCGGGGAATCCACAGAAGGCTTCGTCTACCCCACCGGAAGTGCCCCATTCAGCATAGTGTCGGTTGGGATTAATCAGTCCGAACTTCTACGCTGTCTATCTGTTACTGGACGCTCATTTAGACTCCTAAGAGATCGGCGTTTCATACTTTGTGTCTCCATCGGGCCTCCACGTTGACGAAGACGAACGTGTTTGAAGTCTTCTTTTTGATTGTTGGGCTGAGGGGCGCCGGTCTCGGTTGGAAACGTTCCACGTTGCTCGGTTGTCAGTACTAGGGTGGAAATGCGGATCCATCCCACCCTTCCATCTGGTCGCTGGAAGGGGGTGCGTTCGACGCTCGAGTGATGGCCGCCCTGGGGTAGTTTCTGATGGGAGCAACTGCTTAGCCTGCATGCGGAGGTTTTTCGCCTGGGGCAAGTACTTACTTGGTTTCATGCCACGCAGTTGCAGCACCGCCCTGTGTATCACGTCTACTAAGTCCGGATTTAAACAATCGAACACGAGGTTGGACGCGAGGTAGTATGTGTCAGTTTGGGTCGTCAATCACTCAGCGTTCAAAAGTACCAAATATTCGCCTTCAAAGTTTTAGCGTTTGCTGTTACTTGGGATTTTCCGCATGGGGGATCGCAGCCATTTTTTTCCTACAAAGTTTTGCTTCTCTGATCCATCTCGGATTGGAGTGTTTCGAGCGCAGAGAAAGGAACGTGCGGTTGTATGCGGTCTATGTTGCCAATGCCAAGATATTTCTCTGTTGCAACAATGAAGAAGTCGCGTTGGGCGTTCCATTTCGACATATAACGGTGCTCCATTGGTTGTGCATTATGCGTGATGTCTTGTGTGCTAAGACAGTGGTCATTTCATGCTCTACGAACCGAAGTCCTTGGCGTGGTTTTTGGCTGGACCGTCCCGACACCTAACCCGCCCGTTCGTCCCCTCTTGGTCCTGTCTAGATGCCTTCGGGATTCGAACGTGCCAAGACCAAGTTGGGTAGATGGGGATTCCGAACCATCCTTCCTGCCCGGAGCCTTCCCAACGGCAGATCCGCTTTGAGGGCACGTGGTGTAGTTGGTTATCACGCTCGCTTAGCACCCTGCTGGGAATTTGCGAGAGGGGTCCGGTTCAATCCCGGACGTGTCCATTTTTCTGCGTCCAGCGCCAGTATACTTACGCGAGGGGGTGGGGGGGAAGGAGTGGTCGCTGTGGCGAGCAACAACGGGCAGAAACGATGGCGCGTCCCATGCCCTGTCCCAATCGTAACCACAGCGCACCCTGCGTATAATCTCGAGTTTGGTGTTCTATATCCGGACGTAGCAACACGACAAAGGGATGGACCCCGAAGGACAGCGCCGTGACTATTTGGCATGGAACCACACATCCAGGTACAATACCACGAGCTCCTTCGCCTTTGGGCATCCCCGAGTACCCGTATCTCTCCGATCCGACCCATGCCATGATGGGGTGGCCAGGTGAACCTGAGATATTGAATGTCAGACCGGTAGGGCCATGCTCACGAGTAACCCCATTGATGGTTGCATCAATCGAGGGAGATCTTACCACAAGATTCTTCCGTCCCAGGTACCTAGCCACCAAAAACCCCGATCCTGCTCAACGAGTTGGAACCGAGGTGAAGGGCGTCAGGAATCAGTGCATCTGGACAAGTTAGGAGAGGTGGGCAGGCGGACATCAACTTCCAGCACCGGCCCTCGCTCGCGCGACCAGCCCACAGAGGCCAGAAGGCCGCCACAGGCTCGTAGAGACGCCGCTTCCCTTGCACAGTGTCATAATCAAAGTACGAGCTCTCGCTCCCGTCCACAAGATACCTGTCGATAGCCTGCTGCCTGAATTCTGCCCTTTCAGTGAACCACTCCTCACTAGTCCGCACCCTGTTCGTCGAGTACTCCAAGCCGATTGGTTAGGCTGGGTAATCGGCAAGAGACAAATAAGCACAGACCATTGCCTTCTCTCCCTCTGCGCAACCCTCGCCCCGGATCGTGGGCAGCATGTGAGCACGCTCATGAACAATGTGACCAAATCTCCTTCCTGAAGTCGGGAGCCACGTCGACTGGAGATGCCCGCCAGTTGGATGTGCTCCCCGACTCAAGGCTCCTTCAAACTGGACTCTCCTGGTACAGTATCCGTTGTGCGAAATACAATCGCCTGTGGTGAGGAATCTGGAACTGACGGGGGTGTTGTGTGGTAATTGCCGTGTGGCCCGCGCGTCATAGGTCGCGGCCATTTGTCCCAATCGGTGTTTTTCACCGCCACTCACTATGCCTTCCAGCAGCAAGAACTATGATTTCGAAGCAAGGCTATACAGAGCCAAAAGGAACAGGGCTTGTGATAGTTGTCGTAAGAGGAAAGGCGAGCAACAATCCCTCCCAGACACCTTAAACCCCGGCTGAATCCATTTTGGACGTTGAACGCCAGCTCGATGTAAGTCCTTCCGTCTCACCAACCCTTTACCCTATCGGTTCCGAGGCCCGTTCGGAGCCCATATAATGACGTCGGTGCGTTTCCCCGCTGAATAGGCGATGGATACGAAATGCTCGACAACCGCTGCACAACCTGTATCACTTACGGGGCGGAGTGCACCTACCTCGAGTCGTCAAAGGTATGCGCGTTTCTCGTCCCTGTGCCATCCGGATATCTCATCAACCACACTACAGAAACCTACATCCCAAAGGTGAGCGCCCTTTTAATCTATTCCTGACCTCACGGCCCCTCAAGCGGCGGTTAGTTATGTCCGAGAGCTTGAAAATCGTCTGGCCAAGGTGGAAAGAGTCATCCGCGAAGTGTGTTCTGATACCATTCGTCTTACGTTGGCATGCCGACTGAACTCTAAATAGCTGTCTGATCCCGAAAGTCAAATCTCACTATCTCTAAGAGTGCCTCGCAGAGCAAAGGGGAAGCAAAGTGCCGTTACCGACCCCGCCACGGAACAGGCTCCCTCATCCTCATCGTTTGCCCGCGTCCGCCGAGTCGACGCCTTAGGTCCACTTCCCGAGGCAGACGAATGCGAGAATGATGATTTTGTAACTCTGTACGACACCAACAAAAGTTTGGCAGACGCGTACAAGGAAGGTGATGCTTCGAGGTTCTTCGGTGAGGGAGGCGCCTTTGCATTTTCTCAAAACCCGAAAAACGATGGCCCGCAAAGTGAGAATCCCTCCGGTCGTCGGCCTGAGTTTTGGACTATTCCCACTGTGCGTTCGCGTCGGGTGGTCTCTGGTTTATCCTTCAGCGCTTATTACAACTTCCAGTGGATGTTCCCTATCCTGAAAGGACCTCGGCTTTCGCTCGTATTTCCAGAGCCGAGTTTGATGCGGCACCTCCTGGACACTTACTTTGAAATCCACAATATCATCTTGCCAATTTTACACCGGCCGACATTCGAGCGGTCATTAGCTGATAAATTACACGAACGGAACGAATCCTTCGGGGTGGTGGTTCTCTTGATGTGCGCGATTGCCTGTCGCCACTCTGATGACCCTCGCATTACGCATCCCATTACCACTTCGACGTCGAACACCGGTTGGAATCTCTTTAACCAAGTCGATAGACTAAGGAGGACACGACTGCTTGGGCATCAGCTATGCGATGCCCAGATATACGCCGTACGTCCGCTGACGCCTTTCGGGGGGATACGCACTCATGGGAAATGAATCAAAGCTAGCCGCCTGCTTCCTTGATGGACTCGCTCCGCCACAGGGACCATGGGCGATGGTCGGCATCGGCCTACGAGTGATGCAGGATGTCGGAGTCCACAGGCGCAGTCTAACCGGAAAGCAGACCGTGGAGAATGAGCTCTGGAAACGGTGTTTCTGGGTACTTGTAATCATGGACCGTTCGTTTAGCAACCTTCTTGGGCGGTCGTGTGCGATTCAAGACGAAGAGTATGTTTCCATCCATTGTTCTTGAGGATTAACTAACCAGTCACAAATTAAGTTTTGATGTGGACCTACCATCAAGCTGCGATGACGAGTACCTCGAACATCCGGACCCAGAGAAGGCATTTAAACAGCCGCCCGGCATACCATCTAAGATGGACTACTTCATCTCGGTGATTCGATTGAGCCAGATACTCGCATTTTCCCAAAGAACCCTTGTACGTGACCCCAACCCCGACTTGGCGGTGCCAGTGCTCAGCGCTCAGTTGTTGCAGTATTCAACGAGGAAGTCACGATTGATCCTGGGTTACGTGGGTAAGCGGTGGGAGAACCACATCGTTTCCTCTCTGGAAACCGCGTTGAGGAAGTGGGCCGACTCCGTTCCACAGCACCGTATGGAACTTTCCCCACAAATTTACTAGAGGTTTCACTGATGTGCGTCACCCAACAGTCCGCTGGGATGCTCAAAAGGATCAAACCAACATGACTTGGCTCCGTCAAGCTCTCTCACTCGTTTGTGGTTATTACGAACTCCAGCTCATCATCCACCGTCAGTTCATCGCTCGACCCGATCCTGCCCTCTCCGGACCCGCGTTGACGAGGAGCAACGAGGCGGCTAAAAACTGTTTAGTCGCTTTGGGGAGTGTAAAGGACAAGATGAACGGGAAGATCCGGTGTCACGTATACGTGATGCCGTTATTCGCAGCCACGATGTTCTTGTCGCTTCAATTCTACAAGAGGAAGAACATCGATCGAGAGTCGGAAGAGTACAAGGCGGTCAGGACGATCCAGGAGATGCTGCTGGAAATTGGATTGACGTAAGGATTTTGTCATTCGTGCTTCGCGTCCTGCCGTTCCTAGAAGTTGATGATCGCTTTCGTTGGTGGTGCAGATGGACAACAGCGAAGCGACTAACCAGTGTCCTGAATGTGATCCTCACCCTCTCCGACAGACAATACAAGGGATGGCAGCCCGGGAAGGACGACTTGCTTGATATCCAAATGGGTCTACTCTATTTCGTAGACAAGCACGGAAAGTTATCTTTGAAGGAAGCCCGGTGGTCCGAGGAAGAAGATGCAGGGGGGACCAACTCCTATGGCTCGACCTCACTCGAGAACACACCTTCGCCGCAGTCGGTCCCATCGGTAAAACGTTCGACATCCGGGCCAAGTTCTATCAAACACTCGGGTGCGAGCCCAAATAGCACCGAGGAGGTCACCCCGACCCGGTCAGGTTTAAACACTACTGCGGCTGATGAGGTAACCCAACTTGCACCTTCAAAACCTGAACCTGTACCCGGACCAAGCACAGCTATGGGACCCCTGGGATCCGGTCGACCGTCGGCTGTTCAACCAGATCTCATTCCAGGAAGATCAGGAGGATTTGGTGGCCCCCCACCGCCGGACGGGAGATTCTTCAACAGCCCCATGAACCTGCGAACCATCATGACCGGTGCCGGTGATGGCTACAGGTCACCCGAACCCCCATCTCGGCTGGACACCGTTTCCCCACTCTACTACGTGCACAACGAACGCCCAATGCTGGGTGGTGGTCCAACAATTTCTGGATTTAACCCATCGGAAATGGTGGCGGGGCGGCTTGGGCCGTCGTTCTCTGTGTCACGGTCTGTTGCAACCCAACCTCCCAACGGCCCGGGTCTAAGCGTGGAGCACGGGTGTGGAGTGCCACTGCCACCCTCACCAAGCTCTTCGGTGTTGCCTGCCGAATTGATGGTATATAACGACCTGATGATGGATATTGGGACAGCGCAACACCTCGGCAGGGAGACGCGGGAACTGGGACCTCCGCCTTTCGTTCATCCGTCAACGCCGACGAATGATGGTAGGGGTATTAATGACCCCGGCCGTGGTGCGAATGGGTATCAATGGCAAGGTGTCTCACACCATGCGGTGCATGAGCCACCACAGGCGATGTCATCGTTTGGCTACCATCAGCCGGGTCAACCGTATTACGAAGTAGGTCACACCTCTGCGCAGCACACAAACTCTGGGGGGCAGTGGCCTACCGGTGGTATTACGGACTACAAGTGAGCGTCTTATGACTTGCCTCGCACCGGTGTGGGATTCTCATGAACTTCTGACTCAGCGCATGGGAGCGAACGTTGTACGAAAACTTTATGATGGATCAACAGGCGAACCAGAGGTTCCAAGGTTGAGTTGTCGTCGGTATCGTATATATTTTACCCTGTTTCGTCTGGTGAGATTCATTTAACGTGTGGACGGTGTTGTGCTCATCCCGAACGGGTCCGGGGGTCCGTTTAGATCATGTAAATGGTTAGTATCCGTATTATTGGTGTATCTACGTCCGCTCTGTGAAGTAATTTGGGGGGGTCATTACCGAAAGGGGTAGAAAAGAGTGGCTGTTGGTACAAAAAGGAAAGAGTAAACGACAGAGTCCACACCAGTGAAGACCAAGAAATAATTAGCACTAAAAGGAAAAGAAACGGTGAGCGTGGCAAGGCGGGAAAAAGCCTCCACACGTCCTACATCAACAAGGCGACAATGATACCTATGGAAGTACACAAAGCCGAACCCAAATGACAGACCGTTCCGATGTTCGCTCTCAAATCTGTCAAGAGAATAAGTGCGATAAACATGGAAGCGAGGAGACAGGCCATGGGCGTCATCACGAAAGTCGCGAAATTGACTTTGAGCGGGGGCCCACCAGATCTGGGGCCGGACGGCACTGTGGACTTTGATCGCTGCTGCGACCGGAAACACACGAGGGAAGAGATGATGGTGAGGATTACGGAGAGCATAATGCCGTAAATGCTGCTCGTGCTGCACGTCATCCCCAACGCTTTATGCGAGAGCGTCTGGTTGCGGAAAATGCTGGGGAAAACGTGGAGAGATTCGTTAGGCGCGTAGAGGATGCACCCAGTCACCATATCCCATCCCAGCAACGACGCTGCTCCCGAGAGCGAAGCTTGAACGAATGCCGCAAGCGTGAGACCTTCGGGCAGTGGTAGTGGTGGTCGCAGCCATGGCGAATCCCGTCTCGAAGGCGAAGAAACTACTGGCCGGGGAAGATAGCGGCGGGATTCGATGAGAATGGAGGCTGGCGGTGAGAGCGGTGATCGCGGACTCTCTGAAGGGTGGGGATAGGAAGAGTGGTGGGTGGATGCAGGGGTGATAATTTGAGGGAAAGGGATCACGTTCACGGCTGGGATCCCAATCTTCGTCAACAAGGGGCTTTTCTCGCTCGGGGGATGCATGATGGTAGTTCTGGGGAGGGGAACAGCCACATTCTTTCTCGGCCAGTATTTAATGTTTATCCATAATGGCCTGGAAGGTCCTCGTGTCGGCTGTGCGGCTGCACTGCGCTGGTTGCACACCCCCAAAGATTTCATTTCGGTTCGCACTTCGAGGGCAACGAGGCTTGATGCATGGTGTATGATGCGCCGGAACAAGACTCATTCCCGCATAAGGCGTTGACGTGTATGAGGATCATCTCGTATTGTGGGGTAGAGTGGTGGTGGGATGGTGGTGGGCGGTAGGGACAACAAATCGATAAATAGTCCATCTACTATCTAGTCTCTCTCTCGCACCCATGCATGATAAACGATTATAATGTAAATGCAATAGTAGAACGAACATCTCAAGAACACTGGAAGGCGTCGGAACGGTCAGGAACACTCAAAAGGTGAAAAGCTCAGGATACGTACAGCGTTCTTAAGGTAGGTTACAAGGTCATTACGGTCCTTGTCCTTCTTCAGACCAGCAAAGGCCATCTTCGTTCCAGGGATGTACTAAAGCGCGAAAGAGCGTTGTAGAGTCAGCTATCGCAACACCCTCGGAACAAGCCCCACACACCTTTTTGGGGTTTTCAAGGTACTCGAAGAGGGTGTTCTCGCCCCAGGTGATACCCTTGCTCACATTGGCAGCAGTGTATGAGTAGCCTTCGGCTTGACCAGTCTTACGGCCGAAGATACTGAACGCCAGCACATTAACCATGTGAATTTCCAAGCAAAGTCGGGACTCACCCATGAAGATTGGGTCCAACCTTGTGGGGCCCGCCGGCCTCAACAGTGTGGCACTGAGCGCATCGCGTCTTGAACAGACTAGCACCCTTAGCAGCGTCACCTGTAAAGCGGCAAGTTCGTTAGCAAGCCACCGGCGGAAAATCAGCGCGGAGAGCCATAAAGCTTACCGGGAGAGTAAGGCATTATAGCGGGTGGTATAGACAGGTATGGACGTCTAAAGAGGGGGAGGGAGCGAAGGTGGTGGAACGGGTTGAAGGTGGATTCCGAGAGCGAAAACTCTTGAAATAGCCGTTCCGTGATGTTTTGCGGATCTCCGGCAACTCCCGTCGAGCCAATCCCACATCCCCGATTTATCCCGGATCACGTGACACTAAAAATTCACGTGATGCAATTACCGACTCATCCGCTTTTAGTAATTGGAGTCCACGGCCACTCCTTGTTCTCCAGCTTCGCGTTCGATGGAGGTCGAAGAGAATGAGAACAAGCCATTCGATGCTGAGCTCCCTCAAGATGGCGAGGAGACCCAACCTGAGCCCGACGAGCACATGATTACCGACTCCGCTACCGGTAGAGTCTGGATTGTAAAGGTGAGTGAGCGAATTTCTCCAGTCTGTTCGCGTCTTCTGACATCCTTTGGGCGATCCGCCGTAGATCCCAAGATTTTTGATGGAACGCTGGGCGAACGTCAAGTGCGAGGATATCCACCTCGCCACTATCCGCGTTTTCAAGGCTAGCAGCAGAATTAAACTCTACCTCCCCGAAAACCCTGACAACCCAGAGGAGCCTAGCGAGTACGAGCTTGACATGGTGCAAGAGTCGGTCGAGAACCAACTCGTGGTGGCAGAGAAGGAAAAAGAACCGGGTAGTCGGGCTAGGACGACGATCCTTGCGGGCAAAGTCAAGCACGAGTGCAACTTACGTCCCGTCTTCACGGAAAAGTACAGGAAGCGAGTTCGTGACAGACACAGGGAGGTCAACACGAGGTCGAGGCAGATCAAGATGATTGAGGAGGTTACCTCTGGAAGGGGCAGTGTCAACATGCTCAGCAGTGGCGTTGCAAACGCCAGCGCTTTTTCGGATCTTGTCGTGCGTTTATTTGCACGTTCCTTTGGTGTTTCCGGCTAATGGGGTGAGTCGTGTAGAAAACGAAGCAGAAGCCTGCCAAGGGTCAATTCGAACGGATGGCTCGCATGCCCAAGAATCAGCTTCTAGATTTACTCTTCAAGCTGTTTGCGGAGAGGGAGACATGGGCGATCAAACTCCTGCGAGAGAAGACGCAACAGCCGGAGGTGTTCTTGAAGGAGACGCTGAACGAGATTGCGTTCTTACATCGGAGTGGAGAACACAACGGCACCTGGGAACTCAAGGAAAACTTCAAAGAGGGGGTGCGTATTCGTGCCGTTTTCACTCAGGTAGAACCATATCAGTTGACGGAAAACCCCTAGGCAAAACCAGAACCTGGTCCCAGTGGGTTGCCGGGAATGGGTGGCGCCGACGTCAAGATGGAAGACGTTGGTGGCGATGATGACGACGAAGATGATGATGACGAGGACATGGAGGAGGTTTCATGAACGTCGACGTTTCCATGCATCTTCTCCGCAGATCTGTACGTCACTCGTCCGTTGTGGCACGGGTGTTTGACTGGCTATCGTCCCACTATTCCCACACCTCTAGGCGATTGCTGCGACGGGCGTCCCTGTCCAGTCCTCCGGAAGACCACGCTGTCCAGATTGTAGGGTTCATAGATGACATGCGCCTTGCCAAGGCATCCTTAGATTCCCTACAGAGGCATCCCGCGGATGCGGTGCTCTAGGAGTAATTGTTGGAATGAACATCATGACGTGACGCCGCTTGATAAACGCCTCGTTGCAACCTCGAGCCTTGACTCCATTTGTTGTGACTTCCCCCCTTCGCTGGTCCGGAGGTGTGCGAGTTTGCTCTAATAGTTGTGCCCCGAACTCCTGTGATCGTAGTCGATACGACTTAAGCGGACCTCCGGTGGAACACCGAAAACCAGCTTGTCTTCTTACCCCCATGTCGACCGCTACCATAAATCCTCGCCTGGTCTTCCTCTCTTTCTCCTTCAGCATCGCGTCTGGTCTATGTTTCCTCAACTCCGGCCATACTCTCCTCCAGACCTTTGGCGTTCCGGGTTTCACCGCTCTTCCTCCTCATACTTCCGGCAAGATCGGTTTCGTCGGAGGCGTCTTCACCGCGCTACCGGTTTTAGCGATGCGTACCATTCCGTCTGAGCTGAGCCGGTCTCTCGAATGTCCCTACGTGGTCGTCTTCTTCCTCGCCATTATCGCGATCGGTGCTGCTCAGGGGTATGTCGGCGCAAGGATGTGGAGGGGGAGGATCTTCATGTTAATTGGCGACCAGAGGCATCCTGGCGTTCTGGGAGTCGGCAGTGCATCTCTCGCTGGTGCTGTAGGAGCCTTGTTTCTGGTTTTCATTACCGTGGGCTTTTTGGTCATCAGCACTCTCCTCCTTGCTCTCTTCTTCCCGAAAGACAGGCATCGACGTGGGCGCACTCGTCCATTCGGCCCAGTGCCCCCGGAGTTCGCGGAGATGGAACAGAACCAACGGTAACTGTATTTCTTCATACGACACGAGCTCCCACTTACATTCACCTTCTAGCCATCCGGAATGAGAAGGATTCGGCTCGTCGTCCCGCCCCGGTTGCTTGCCTCAGCATTCGTCAATAAACTCGCCTCTCATCCCGCATCACAGTTCTTGTTCTCTTCCCATCAGCTCATCGCCCTTGTTTCACTCGTTGTCGGAGTGCCGAAACCCACCCCTCCATGCTCAGCCCCTTGTTCTGGCAACTCCATTCCGTCCTCGATGGATTCTCGTATCGTACGACCACATCCCTCCCTCATGCATCCCCTCCTCAACCTTGTCAAATCTTCTTGGCTTCGCAGTTATGGTCTTGGCCGGTCCCAGCGCCTGACATCTAGTCATGGTCCCCGCGAGGCAATCGCACGATGATCGGAACAAATCCCCAAAAAGGGACAAAGTCCTCGCGCCTCTCATCACCATTGTACGCAAAGGGTCGGCTCAGATCTTGTCGGCTGATCCCCACGGTCCCATGGCCGTGGACACGCGATACAGAATGTTCAAAGTCCATGAAATGAGCGTGGGCAACGCTCAGGCCTCGTCCCCCTCTTGCACACCACACATCGTGCGCCGCAGCTTGGACGATTACACCGTCTGTCATCCCCCTTCCTCGGAATCGCTGTCACGAACGAAATTCCAAAACCAAGGGTCCATCACATGTACTCGCCTTGACGACCTCATCTCGATTATCGCACATCATCCCCACGTTGAAAACGACCTCCTGTCGGCTTGGCAGGGTGATCACTTACCCTCACCATACACTCGATAATGGATTCCTTGAGCAAACGTTTCTCTCACCGCCCAAAGCGCGACTCGGACGAAAACATCCCCAGCCGTCGGAACAGGAGAGAAAGGTTCGGCTCGGAAAACTTGGCAATCGTTCCCGTTCCCCCAGAAGATTTGCCAGGGGAGATGAGATCGGTGCTGGAGTCGGTATGTACGGACCGCCATCCGTGACACTCGAGCTACGATATCCTAATCATCTTTGTCGGTCAGTTCATCTCGTCTCAACGACCATCCCTTGCTGACACCCGGTTAGCTCGTCCGGATGTCCAGCACGCCAGCATGAGCGGTCGTAGTCAAAGCCAAGGCAGCTCAATCCAGGGCTACGAAAGATACGATTACGACGGTCGTGATGACTGCGAAACTCGCGGTCCCAAGTGGCCCTTCAACTTGAAGGGGAACAGAATCCAGTCAAGAGTTTACCACACCCACAAGGTCGTACCGCGCTCTCGGCCCAATGCGAAAAAACAGTTGGGAAAGAGAATGTGGCACCCTTCGAAGCGCCACGGAAGAGTGATCCGGCAGGAAGATTATGATGCTTATGAGGCCCGCGAGCTCGGTCAAACGAGACAGTTCTTGAACAGCGAGAGTTTACTGGATCTCTCTGTGAGGGGTGGAAGGGCTGCGAGGGGAATGATTGGGAGGGGAGTGAGTGGTGGCAGTAGGTTGTGGGGGTGGTCCTGTGGTGGGGAAAGCAGGCTGAGGAAAGTCACGAGGAAGATGTTATGTCGTGATTGACACGTTCTCTTTTCGATGCATGGTTTCTCTCTTTTCGTCCCCATTTTAACTATCTAGACATTCAATATTCTTATTCCGTTCTGTATTATCCCCACGACCGAGAGGGATCTTGTTTTTTGTTCGATCAAATTTTGGCTGAACGACCTAACTCCCGTGCAAATTTGAAATCGGTTTGACCTGGGCTGTCCCGAGGCTGCATGCGACGCGCACACGTTTTGTCCGAGACAGTGTCTGCACGCATAGAAATGACCATTCTGGTTTCAATACGGAGTTCGGATGCACTGTGCCAACGAATGTCCAGGTTATATGTAAGGCTCCCCTTCTGCAACGTTGTGGTCTTCTTCCTCCTCAGTCTCTTCCACATCCGCTAACTCTGGGATCAAATCTACACTGATTATCTTTATTTACTTGGTACCTTGAGCCCCCATTTCGTTGGTTTGCATTCAGTGTAGTGTACCGATATTATAATTGCGGTGATACCGTTGTTATCTCTTGCACCATTCCTTGGACATAGATTGGAAGCCAGGGTGCTCCGTTTACTTCTTCAAACGCTTCAGGCTCCAATCTGAACCTCGAACCGGAGGACTGTCAAACAAGGAACATCGCACCCTGGGGAACAGAAAAGACAGGGATATGAAAACGATAACATGGGGCCAAACACATGTTAAATGTGTCCGACCCCTTGTTACAACCCCTGTGGGGGTTCAGCCACCAGATGGGCGAAGAATTGTTTTGAGTCTGAACGGCGGGTTTCTCGAGTGTGCTGTTACGTACATTTATTCCATTTCCGTTAGTCCGTTCGGCAGGTTAGAGGAATCCTGCATCCCCGGACTCAAAGTGTGGCTGGTCGTGATATCAGTGAGTGATCGCCTCGGAGCGCCGATTGCGTTTGCCAGAGCAACGTCACTGCTGATTAGTATCGGGCAGAGGTGTCCGGACCATGGGGCCTGAAGGCCTCGGAGAGAAGTCTATGTCGAGTGATGCGAGCGGCATTAGTGTCGTCCAGTAATCATCGACATTTCTCATCAACTGAGGCGTTCACGAACCTTAGCGGACCTCGGGAGTCGGAGATATAAGAGCTTGACCGGAATCAAAGCGCTCGCCCGTTTCGGCTCGTCCGGGACTAGCGCAAGGAACAAAGAATTTGGAATGATCATAGGGTACGAGTGTAGGAGACAAAATTCCACGAAACCTTTGAGACATTGCGTACGACAGAAGGGGATCATGCTTGTGCCCCACACGTATGTAGGAATAGGGGGAGGCCGGGGCCGAACCTTCGTCGGTGAGAAAGACCAGCAGTGCGTGAGCTGAGATGGGGATTCCTGCAAGGGGGAGAGGCGATCTCAGTGAGTTGTGTTCGAGTGACGATTGCTGCACCTCGATTATCTTCTTTATTCACTACCAAGGGGGTAGAATCGATGCTGCTTCTGCGGCCGCCATCCTATGTTAAATGATGATGAGAACCCACGTGGCTTTGGAATGTTTCAACGTCGCTGGCTGAAGCACTCTGAAACACTGACCGCCCACGAGGACTCTGGTTGGGGAACGCGTGTGCTCACCCAGTTCCCTCCCTCCCATCCCTCGTACCTACTCATCTACCCGCCTCAATATTCACGGCATGATGGAAGGGTAAGGTCTTCCCCCGATCTCGTAACTTCGTCTCGCTCGTTCGCTGTTGGCGAGTATTAGCAGGGAAGGCGAGGACGGTGGAACGGGGCATGTTGTAGGGAAAGATCCAACTCTCTCGCGTCCATGAGTCACTGAGCACCTGGACCTTAGATCCAGGAAACGCCGAGGCTCCAGCGACTTAAACGACATCGGTGACATCGCTGCATCGACGTACTGTCGTTCCTTCCACCGGCGACGTTTTGTATCTCTGACGTCTGATCCCGGTCCGGGTCTTGTAGGAGAACAAGGGAGTGCGGGGGACGCGGTGATCGGGCAACCAGCGAGTCGATGGGCAATATCCGGCCTCGCGTCCCTTCTGATCCATGCTGAAATCGCTCCCTCAGCTCGAGAAGGGACACGCGACCGACCCAGAAGGACTCTCGTCCTAAATTCTACGAACACTACCGTAAGGAGGCCGAAGAATACGAGAAGGAATTTATGAAGAGACACGATGAAGATCTGAGCACAACCCTGATACTATCCATGCGTCTGAAGGGAGATGTAGTGGATACATGCTGACGTGAACGACAGGCTGATTTGTTCCCCACCGTGACTTCAGCATTCATTATCCAGGTTCACTCCCAGCTCCAGCCAGACCCGAACGAAGAGACCGGCGCCCTCCTTCGCGTCCTGATCCATAAGATCAACAATACCACCTTTGGTGGTGACACCCTCCTCTACCACAGTGGATCGGCCCTCCTCAAACAGTCATCCCAGTTCAGTACTTCCTGTTCGCCAGTCTTACTGCCCCTCCTCGCAATGCTCGGGAAGCAGTGGTTGAACCGATACGCTTCGCAGGATCGGCAACGAAAGCTGGACGGTATCGTGACGTGGTATTTCGGCCACGTGTTAGAATCGCTGCCGCTAATGTTGCAGGCTGCATTGCTGTTACTGGGATGTGTCCTCTCCCGATGCCTGTGGGAGATCAACACCGCCATCGCGTCTGTTGTCATCGGTGTAACTTCGTTCGGTTCTCTGTTCTACCTTTTCGTCATTGTCGCAGGGACAACTTCCAACAGCTGCCCATATCAGACCCCTGGAGCCAGTGTTATTCGCTACGTTTCTGGCCTGCTTCGTTCGGCCTACGCTCTGTCCGTCGAACATTCAGCACTCCATTGTCTTTCTGTCGGATATTGGAGTGGCAAAGTCGGGGCCACAGCGAGATACATCGTCATCGGGACCCTCATATACCCATTTTAACTCCTCGTTGCATTTGCCGTCGATACCTCCCGTCTCGCGCGAGCGACATTCTGGATTTTGGTCGACTTTGCTCGTAGGGCTCATAGCTGGTTCTTCAGCACACACAAACCCTTCCAGACCAGGCGTTCGGCAACCAAAACACCAGATTGGACTTCCGCTGCATTTTTTGGATGCTCCAGACGTCATGGGATAAAACCATCAACCTGCCGACTCTTGACTTCATCGGAACAATCCTCCGCTTTCTAGTCTCCAGTTCTCAACCACCTCCGCAGTCGTTGTAGACTATTTTAATGTATTCAGCAACTGTGTCACGACAATGGTCCGCGGTTCAGAACAGCTTGCAGGAATATCTGCAACACGTTTCCTCCGCGCCTTTTCTCGCCTGTCGAGTACGGAACCAGCATCCACCGTCATTAGAGATGTGCGCCAACGGTATGAGAGGGTATTCCCGTCCCACGTCGACCTACAGGACCTCCCACGTCGCATCGTCATGAGTACGGTCCACCATCTGTTTGTTCGCCGTTCGGGTCGACTGTTTATCGACTGGAGGCATTATAACCCATCAACCGATGAGCTTGTGCAACTCGCACGAGCGTGATAAGCGAGGGTTCGCGCCGATCCTCCATCTGTCCTCCAAGCCAAGACCATGGGTGTGGAAGGGCGGCGAGCCCGACGCTGCCTGAACTTGTAGACGTCTCCGGAGAGTGCAGCTTTGCTTCGAGGGAAACGCCTGAGGGTAGCTTGACAAGTTCCCGCTCGGTTGTCATCGACGTCCTCTGGAAAGCCGCGAGGCGATTTGTTGATCATTCCCACTTGGAATGCTCGGTGGCCACGGCTTACTGGAGAACTGTGCGACTGACTACGTGGTTTTCCAGACTCAAGCTTGTCGTACTTCTCAAGGGATCACATGCACATCTCAACCTTTCCAACCATCCCACGGGCCCACCACCCGCTGGACAATAACTGGCGCATCAGTAAAATTTACGTTCAGCAGTGCGATTTAAATGTCCCTATGTTGCCTGCGTAGATATTTGGTTGAGAAAGTTATTGTACAATGTGCGCTCCCAGAATCTATCACAATGATCAGTATCTACAGCGAACGAATTGGGCTGAAGGAAGAACACACCCATATACTGTGCTTGGTGGCTGCGACCCAGGTCCTTGGTCCGGGTATTGACCCTCAGGAGCTGGCGACGACACTGGGGAAGGGCCAAACAGGACCGAATCCTGGAACTCCTGACCCAGAAACCTTGCCGTTCCTTCAATATCCATCATCAGGTCGTTGTAAATCATGAGTTCCATCGGTAACATGGACGAGGAATCTCCTCCCGCAATATGTGCTCCATTGATCCCCCCGTTAACCCCATCGATTCCGTTCGTCCTGTTTTCCCCACCTGGATCTTTGAACCCCGAGGGCGAGGACATCACGGAACTGCCGTAAAAGCTGGGGGAGTCCACGAAGAAGTCTGTCGGTGGTAGGTCTCCTGGTTGGATTGCCCCGTATCCGGCCGGCCCACTCATTCTATGCATCTGCCGGAGGGCTCCGGGATCGTCATTCCCCATTAGCCTTCCCATTGAGTACGTTTTCCGGTGGGATTCTGAGGCGGGAGGTGGCGCGTCCTGGTTGTGCCCGTCGGCTCGGAACTTCGGGGAGGCTCCATGGTCGGTTTCCGTGGATGACACAAGACCGTCCTTATCAACGTAAAGGACTATCCCGAACTTGATCCGGTACCAGTCCTCGGAGGCGGGTTTCCAACCCGTATAAGGGCCATCAATCATTGCTCGCAGGACCCTTAGAATGCTCCTAATGCGTGCACGTCAGAGGCAAGTTCTTGAGGATTTGAGCAGTGTCGTAGGCGCACCGTAAAAATAAGGAAGTCCTCCACCTATGAAACGAGCGACACCATAAGTAATCGCGAGCTATTTCAGGCGGAAATTGGTAGGGTTACCTTTTAGACGTTAGCTGTACCATTTCCGTGGCGATCTTGATAGCATGGTACTCCGGTGAATCATAATCAATAGCCCCCTTCTTCCAGAAAAGCAGGAGAAGAAATATGGTGGCGCTGAACATGGGTTTCTGAATTCAACAACGGATGCTGTTAGGTATCATCACGTTTGACGTGGTTTGGGACTTACAATTAAAACATGAACGCAAAGCGGGGTCACCAACACATCTCTAGCAGATTCTATGATCCCTATGCATTGTTTGGCGGCGCTTTTGCAGATTATCATGGAAGATGTCGTCAATTCCGGGTCAGGAGGATCCCTCAGTGCGAACATCCGGTGGATGTGGAGTTGTATTTCGTAGAACTGACACCAAAGGAAAGCAGATTGGATCAGGTAGGTTCGGTTCTTTTGTGAGGATTCCGAACCCTGGCGTACTAAGGGGAAAGGGTTAGTCAGTGTCGCCAGGTGAGAAAGACGGCGCACGGTGGTCAGGGACAGTATCCATCCACTTGTTCAGGGCTGAGTCGAGGGTGGCAAGAATGCGTTGTTCCCACCGTTTTCCAACGTAACCAAGGATGACCCTTGACTTCTTCGTCGAGTACTGCGACTAGCATCAGCAACCGGCGAGAACGATCCCCTCGCACAACTTACTAGAGTCCTGAGGGCAAACGCGAGGATTTGATTGAGCTTAACGGCGGCAACGAAGCAGCACATTTGCGTTGGGGACTGCGCGGGTGACATCAAACCCGATACCCCAAGGTCTTGATCGTTGCATAGGAGAGGGAGATCTGCATCAAAGCTAAACGACGTAAGAGACTGTGCAGGGGAAATGCAATAAGAAAGGCGAACTCTTCATCCTGTAATGCACACGACCTTCCGAGGAGTGTGCTGAAAGAGCGGTCCAACACGATCAGAACCCTGCGCAGCGTCTTTCAGCTTTCGAATCCACCTATTCGCAAAGAGTTACACACCAAAATGCCCGCTTCCACAGTTCATTCTCCAGTGAATGATGCTCCGAGAAGAACTTCCGATGGACACCACTGTCTTGCATAACCCTAAGTCCCACCCCGATGACTATCCATGGTGTCTCAGGAGGCGAGTATCCTTCCAGAAAGAGTGCAGCCAGCTTTCGCAGACCTGAGGAATCAATCAAGGGTGGAAGAAGGATAAGGGAACACACTGGATAGATTTGAGCCTCGTATAACGAGTGGGGAAGATAATGAATTCTTCTCAGCTTATGGATCTGGTTGAAGAACTTCCAGGCTGTGCACGATGTAGAGGTTGTCATTTCGTGCGTTACCCTGGGATCTTCGGTGTATCTGCACCCGATTGCACAGACCAATAGTACAATAGCGCCAAAGTCATGGTCGACCTTGTACAATCCATCCTCCATCGAGCGCACGAAAGAGGGGCGGTGGAGAAGCGGAAGGATAATGTTGAGATTATCGAAGTAACAGTCCGTGAGGTGTCGCATAAGGTCCATATCAGGGTACTCAAACTGCACGGGAGGGGGCTCGAGTATGGAAGACATCCACTGAAGATAGTTTGGCGATGGAATGAATGCTCGGAGACAGTGACTGGACTCACATCGGGGGTGATCCAAAACTCTTTCCTCCGATCTGGCATATCACGCACGCCGGCCCCCTTACGCCTCTCGTTGAAAACTTGACTTGTAAGCACGAAAACACTGCTCTTGCCGTAAAACCGAGTGTTTTCGTGGACCTTCTCCACCGGGACCTTTGAAGGGTCTGTCTCGGCCACAGTCAAAAATTCATCATCACTATACGTCGCTTCTTCTTCCGGAGGGGATAGAGGGTCAACATCTGGCGGTTTTGAGTAGGCACTCGCTGGGAGAGGACTCAATTTTGGTTGTGCCTCGGCCTCATCTTCTGAATGACCGTCACTCCCAGTCGTATGGTCTTGGGTTGTTGAGCTTAGTGGTGACCCCAGCATGTCTGGTGACGAATACTATCGAGACGGAATGGCTGATAAGTAGATGGTGGGGGTACATCTGAACATCGCGCTCACTTGCTGGACAAGTCGCTCCAGCTTGGTCAAACGAGTCTCCAGGACCTGAACATATCTCCGAAACACTGTCAGAATCCATGTTTATGCCTCCGCCGAGCGGTATCCTACCCTTTTGGTCTGGCTCTCTGTCGAAATAGAGTGAGGCACGGCCTCTGGGCGAGTTCTGCAGTACAATCGCGCACCTTAGGGGGATCATTGTATGTACATTCCACTAAATGGGTGATGCAGGTCGCGCAACGGTCACCAGGCATATCGGAACCATTGCCTAATTATGGGGTCAGGGGTCTCAACGATTGTCATCACACTCGAGGCTCCTGCAGCAACTCACAGCGAGCTGACTGAATACTTTAGCTTCTAATGAGGGGACAATACGTTCGGTAGAGGATAAACTCGCCTTTCTTCTTCCGGCAAGAATCGCACGCTCTGTTCCTCTTTGGTTTCGAGGACATGGAAGTGCGGATCGATGAGGTCGGCGATCGAGCGGAGCCCGGATTCGTCCGCGGTACCGAACTCACAAACGAGTTCGGAAGCGGGTGACTCATCTCCGACGGGATACAAACGGAGATGACATGGCGGTCATGGCCCAAGGACCCAGATAATGATAATAATTTACTCATTATAATGCGCTCGCGCATCGATACTGGGTAACTTTGTCGAGGGAGTAATCGCACAGTATCCCCGATAAAATACCCAAGCCCTAGATCCGACTCGCCCAACGGAACATTAACATACACCACACTCGGCGTTCTGATTCTTGCGCCTTTGCCCCCGTCACAAAAGCTGGCAGTGGAGGCTTGTGACTCCTCTCCGTAGGGCATAAGTTACCGCTGGTCGCCGATTCCAGTAAAACCGGTGGAGGACAGACTGGAGAAAAGAACGGATGGGTCTGCGAAGAAGTCCACTGGGAGTAACTCCACCGCCTGGGTAGGGTGACGATTGCCCGTCGGAACCCCTTCCAATCCGGGTCCAACTTTCCGGGTTGCAGTCGGCTCCTGCTTACCATCCCACATCATTCCTACGGTTACCGGCGGGGGCGTAACACCCACGCTCGTGTGATCCGTCCCAGATCCCACCCCTCCTAATTCCCCCTCACTTGATAGGATGCCATCCTGATCGACATACCGGACCCCCTTAAATTTCAATCTGGCCAAATCACTGACGTTGAATTTCCAACCAGTGTGGGAACCATCAACCGTTCCGCGCAGCGCTCTCGCGATGTCTCTGATGTGGAGGGTTGAGATGCAGCTGGTGGGTGAGAACTCTGGGGACGTACAGTAGGTGCAGCGAAGTTCTCCGTCTATTAGAAGACATCAGAGACTGTGACTTTTATCACCGGAGGAGTGGTACCTTTTTGCTGTTTGTTCAACCATTGCTGTGCCAACCTCAATGGCCCGGAATTCTGGAGAACTATAGTCTATCCCCTTTTTCTTCCAAAACATTAAGAGAAGGAATGTTGTTGACGTAAACAGAGATTTCTACACGCAATGGAAAATGATGTTGAGCATCCGTACAGCACAGCCAAATTCAAGACTTACGATCAGCAGAAAGCAGTTAAGAGGAACTATCATCACATCCCTCGCGGACTCGATGATCGCAACGCACTGTTTTGAAGCATTCTTGCAAATAATCATGGAGGACGCGGACAATTCCGGGTCCGGAGGTTCCTTCAGGGCAAACATCCGATGGATGTGGAGTTGTGTCTCGTAAAATTGGGTCCAAAGGAATGCGGATTGGATTAGCTCTGCCCGGCTTTTTTTCGGGGCCTCGGAATCCCAGCGCACTGGAAGTAGACAATGGTCAGTGTTCCAGGCTTTGCTAACGGACAACCGAGGGAGCGCACATTGCTCTGGTACAGCATCAATCCACTCATTCAAGGCTGAATCGAGGGTAGCAACAATATGCTTTTCCCAACGTTCTCCAACGTAACCGAGAATGACCCTCGATCTCCTCGTTGAATACTAGTAAAATCAGTGATTGAAGGCATCGGACAGGGTGATGTCGAACATACAATGGTTCTGAGGGCAAATGCGAGAATTTGATTAAGTTTGATAGCCGCCACGAAACAACTCATCCGCGTCAGTGGGTTGACCTCCGCAGTAGGATTAGGGCCATAGTAATCCAGGTCTTCGTCATTACATATGAGGGGAAGGTCCGCATCAAAACTACGAAGAGTAAGTTCCGAATCACATTGCAGTGGAGGTGAGCGATTTACTCCTCATCCTGCAAGACGCATGCTCTGCCCAGCAGGGTGCTGAAAGCGCGGTCCAGCACGACCGAAACCCTTTGTGACAACCTCAAGTCAAATTTTGACCTCTCCGGTGAGAAAGGACTGACCAGAATGCTCGCTTCCACAACTCTTTTTCGAGTGGCTGCTCTTTCGAAAAGGACTTGCGGTGGACTCCGCTATCCTGCATGATTCTGAGCCCCGTTCCGATTATCAGCCACTGGGTTTCTGGGGGAGAATAGGCATCAAGGAACAACGCCGATAACTTTGCAAAGGTCATTATACCACTTCAAACACAATCGAATGAGCTTACCGGGTAGATCTGGGCCTCGTGGAGCGAGTGTGGGAGGTAAGGTGCTTTCCGTATAATGTCGACTTGGTTGTAGAGGCCCCAGGCCGTGCACGACGTAGAAGTTGACAGTTCGTGAACCACCCTCGGGTCATCGGTGTACCTACAACCAATTGCGCAAACTAATAGCACTGTGGCACCAAAGTTTTGATCGAGGTCGTGAAGCCTTTCCGCAATCAAGCGCATGAAGGAAGGGCGGTGGAGAAGGGGAAGCACAAGGTCGAGATTGTCGAAGTAACGGTCCACGAGGTGGAGCATAAGGGTCATTTCGGGGAACTCGAACCGTACCGCCGGGGACTTGAGTATGGGAGCAAGCCACTAAAAACTCGCGTAAGCTGGAGGCTCCGCAGAAGAGCATGCGAATAAAAACGACGAATACATTAGGTGGGTCCCAAAATTCCATCCTCCGGGTCTGCATAAACTGTAGAGGGTTGTCCCCGTTCTCTTTTTCTCCAAATACTTGATGAGTGAGCACGAATATGGGACATGTTAACATGCTACTCCTGCCAAAGAATGAGGTTATGTCCTGGTCCTTGGCGGCAGATATTTTGTCCAGGTCTGGTCCCAAATACGTGGAAAGCCCGCCATCGCTGAGATCTGCTCCCTCGGAAGGTGATAAAGGATCAGCGTCCGAGAGAGGGAGTGTACCCAAGTTCGGGCGGGGCTCGGTGTCGCCTTCTGATTCACTGTCACTTATGGCGGGACCGATGCGGATTGGTGATGAAGTTTCGGATGGAGCCTTGAGTTCATACTGCCTGTGGGATCAGCTAGGGTGGCGGGTGGACGGCGCTGAGGGGAGAGACCCACGCACGTACTGGATCAGCCGTTCCAGGTTGGATATACGAGCCTCAAGAGCTTGGGCATAGCTGCGGAAAACGTGAGCTCCAACCCGACCCACTTCTATGGGTTTCCTGAGCTCACGTTTTGGACGTGACCCTCTGGGGTGGTGGTCGAGCAGTACGCCCGGGGTTACGTGCCAGTGGAGGGTCGTCGTAGGTGCATTCCACCGAATGGGTTATGCAGGTCGCACAACGGCCACCAGGCACATCGGGACCATTACCTGACGCGGGTCTATCAGCTGCGATACCTCCATGCTGTTAATGCGGCTTACAGCGAGCTGGGTGGTTTCTTCAGCCCTGGACGAGGGTCAACAGGAAAGGGAACTCACATTTCATTCTCCTACACACGTCACAGGCTCTGTTTCTCTTAGGTTTTTGAGAGGACATGGGCGCATCTGATTGAGAGGGATTTGATCGAGACTTTGGATTTGTGCGTTCATCACTTGCGGTCACGACATTCGGCCCAACCAGGACAGTCCAAGACTCCTAGAGGATCTTCGGTCCCGAACTTACAACCTAACCCGTGGTCCGGAACCACCACATGGGCTACCTCTAATACAGACCAATCATAACCTCCTCTGTTGTTGGAAACTTTTCTTTCCCAACGGTCGGGGGAACTTATCCAGCAGTTGGAAAAGTTCACCCAGACCCCGAATACTTAACCAATTTTCGCACAGGTAACCCAGGTGGGCGTCTACTGAGCTTGTTAAAGGTTATCCAATGAATCCCAAGAAATCTGACTTTTACCAACAGACCCCGAATATTTTACCTATTTCTTTTCCATAGCGCTCGTGTCTGTCCTACGTAAGATAGGCGTCACGAGGAACCAGCACCCCTTATGTAAGCAAATGATCGCAACATATGGGAGTGTTATTCGACAACATAGAATACTGTGTAGCACAATATAAGCTCTGGGAAATGAAGACTAGGAGTATAACTTCAGGTCCCAGAAGACCGTTCTCGACCCACTATCAATGCATGGCAGGTATATTGGAAATATGCTTCCCTCGGAAACCTCGCATTTTTCGGCGTTTCCAGCGGTTTGGGCGGTATTTTGATTTTTCGGCCCAGCTTTTGGCCGGGCGTCTAAATACCCGATTAGGATATAGTTACCATATATGGTAAACCCTATGTTGTCATCCACAACATGGGCCGACGCTGTAAAGCGGACAAAGCCAGGAGGGAAAATCTCCTCCAAGCTCGAGATTCATCCAGCAGGCCTCTCGGTGGGTAACAAACCTGTTGCGCGTCCCCCGCACCATGCTGATGCCTCATCCTGTGGGTCCAGGTGATATCTCCGAGCATTCAATTGAATGGGATCCTGATGGCGAGGATGAGCGCGAGGACATCGCGGATGAGACTCAACTCGAGAAATTCATCCAGGCGCTTCAGACAGCCCAGCTCTTTGCACACAAACAAGAAAAGGAGAAGGTGAATGCAACAAAGAGACCGAAAACGTACACAAAAAACGCGCCGAGAACAATGCGGAGACGGCAGGAGGTTCGGAGCAAATATCAAGCTGCAGGGGGGAAGTTAATCACCGAGTGGTTTGGGAGGAAGGAAGCCAGCCCACCGGTACATACCCTGCCAATCACATTGAAGGACAGGATCCTGACACAACCTCAGGTGAACGAGTTTGAGAATGTTCAGGGGGGAACCCACCACAAAACCTTCTCAGGGGGAAATACTGAAGCCGACGGAATAGAGATGGGACTGGAGGGTGAGGACCTCCAGGACCACATCCCTGACATCCAGGTAACACGCCCATCATACATTGCTCTGTGTAATTTCTCTAACAAAGTGTATGTGTCAGTTATCAGAACACGACGAGAGTGACAGTGATGCTGGAAAATCAGCGTGGCCGCACATCGAACCGGTAGACGACAAGACAAACACGCCGCCGAGCCCACCGTTGGGTGAGGTTGAAGACCTTCTCAACCAAGATCTCTACGACGCAGAGGAGAGCCCGATTGACTACGAGCTCGAAAAGCTCTGGTATCGAGACTTCGGGAGGCTCGCAAAAGCACGGGCAGAACTCTCGTCCAAGGTCAAAGACCCTAAACTCGCTGTCGTCCTTCGCTCCCGGGTTGCGTCGATGGTGGGAACGTTGAATCTCTACCTCAATAACACCCTCCTGTACACATGGCGCCAAGCATCAGAACTCGCTTCGAAAGCCCAAGGGAAGGGAACATCCTATGCCCGAAAAATACGGACTTGGATCCACACGTACCTCGACAACAGGAGCCTCCCCAAAGACAACTATGGCACCACCAACACCTCTCTCCTTGCTGATGAAGATTTCGCCCAGAGCATCCAATTGTACCTGCTGGAGAGGTCAAAGGGAGGTTATCTGACAGCGCGAGATGTTGTTGATTTTGTGGCGACAGCAGAGATGCAGGAGAGGATCAAGAGCTTGAGGGGTGAAGGCACAACGACAACCATCTCGTTGAGAACTGCTAATCGGTGGTTGAACGTGTTGAATTGGCGGTATGGGAAGAAAAAGCGAGGGATGTACATTGATGGCCATGAACGAGACGATGTGGTTGAATATCGAAGGGCCTTCATTAAGCGGTGGAAGGAGGAGTATGAACCTCGGATGGTGGTGTATGGCGATGATGGGAAGATTCTGAAAACGCCGAAAGGATTCCCCGTTCCACAAGGTGTGAGATTTCGACTCATTCTCATCACACATGACGAGAGCACTTTCTACGAAAACGACCGCCGCAAGACATTATGGCAGCACACAACTCATGCTCCAACTCCTGAACGGAAGGGGGAAGGGGAGTCGTTGATGATCTCGGATTTCCTCACCCCTGAATGGGGTTGGTTGAAAGACGATGAAGAGTACGCCATGTCTCATTGCTCTCAAACACATTCTCATGATCTTTAGCGAGGCACGTGTGCTCTTTCGGGCTGGCAAGAATCGCGATGGATACTTTACCGCTGATGATCTGGTCAAGCAGGTCGATTTGGTGATCGACATTTTCGAATCAAAGACAAACCGCACCGCAACCGGCCTGTTTCTTTTCGACAATGCACCAAGCCACCAGAAGCGAGCACCAGATGCCCTCTCCGCCCGAAAGATGGTGAAGGGACCATCACCTAATTGGACTCGTCAGAAGGACGGCCCACGAATGCGCCCTGGCACCCTACCAAATGGTATGCCTCAAGATTTCTATTTCCCTGAGGACCACCCAGAATATCCAGGGTGGTTCAAGGGAATGGAAGTAATTATCCATGAGCGTGGCCTGTGGCCAGAAGCTGGGCTCAATGCTGAGTGCAAGGGGTTTAAATGCGAGCCCGGTGCAACCGCATGTTGTTGCCGCCGCCTCCTTTTCAATCAACCGGACTTCATCGCCCAGAAATCACAATTAGAAGAACTCATCACTCAACGGGGCCACATTTGTGACTTCTACCCAAAGTTCCACCCGGAACTGAATTTTATCGAACAGTACTGGGGGCTCGCAAAGCATCACTACCGGCTCACCCTGAGCACGCGTTCTACAAGCGAGATGGAAAAAAATGTACTTAATAGTCTGGATGCCCCGAGTGTGGAACAGATCCAACAGTGAGCAGAGATCTTTATTTGATCCCCAATCACATGGAACCAAATCTCAATTTTCCATCTCGGCGCAGATTTGCCAATCGGTCTGCCCGCTTCATTGATTCATACGCTCAAGGCTTGAGTGGTGCAGAGGCAGCATGGGCGAATCGTAGATACCATGGCCACAGGACTCTCCCTCCAGAGATGGCTACACTTGCCCGCACAGAAGTGGCCAAACTCATTAATAATTAATGCGAGCCAGTGTTCACTCATTCTGCTGAGATCCCGGTTTTTTCCTTCCCAGACCATGGATTTGGCCGTGGGAAAATATTAAGCGCTGAGTATGTAAGGGGTGCTGGTTCCTCGTGACGCCTATCTTATAACGCGTGCAGTCCAGATCAGACGCCATGCTGGGAGACAAGCGGTCCTCTACGGAACAGTTGACATGGTCCGACACAGCTCATCAACCGTCAGTTGGCCGTCTGCTGGTGAGGGATTTCCGAAGAATGGGTTTGGTTCATTACGTATGTAAATAATAGCAAGTCTGCAGCGCAAATAAGAGGAGCATAAATGTACGCCTGCCGTAATCGGGCCAATTAACATGAGAGTTGCGTTTCCTGTCGACTGAAGTGACATCATCTCGATATCTGTTCAAGGAGGTTGTCATATAAAGTACGCTCCCAACTGGTCCAACGGTTGAACAAACACCGATAAATCGTGCACATCGGAGGTCACTCACCCGTACTTCGTACCAGGCGTTTGGGATTCCATACCTTGAATGGGCCCAGTTTCCTCTATTGCTGGCGGTGGAGTAGGTGCCGACCCGAAAAGAACAGAATTCCGTAAATCTTGATCAAAAAACCTCGCAGTCCCTCCGATGTCTGTCATCAGATCGTTGTATATTATGAGCTCCATCGGGAAGAGCGACGTCATGTCGTCTCCGTCAGGCTTGGACGGCTGGCCTAATCTTTCATCTTTAGCCAGAGACGAGGCAGGGGTCCCAAAAGAAAAGCTTGTGGAATTCGCGAGGAAGTCGATGGGAGAGAATCCGTTCGGTTGATTAGGCTCAACGCCACTTGTCCCGTTGCGTTCGGTGTTCAGTTGCCCAACACCCTGTCTCGCGGGCGGAATGGTCATCTGTGCTGGAGAGTCCGCGATTTTTGTACCAGCCGGGGTGCTTGGTCCCCCGTATCTGCCTGAGGATGACACGACCCCGTCCCTATCGATGTACGTGACCGTCTCACATTGGAGCTGGTACAAACGCTCGACTCTGGGGATACATCCAACGTAGGGACCATCGGCCAATCCACGCAATACCCTTAAGACGTCCCTGTAGAAGGTTTTATCCAGAAGTGACTGCGGATTGGATTGATGGAAAGTGAATACCGTAGGCATAAGGAAGCCCTCCACCTACAAAACGTTAGCCTTTAGATAAGAAAGCCACAACGATTTGGTACCTTTCGGAGGTGAGATCCACCAACTTTGTGCCTGTCTCAATAGCACGATACTCTGGTGAATCACTCTCGATGCCTCCGGTTTTCCAAGAAAGCAGTATCAGGAATATGATGGAAGCAAAGATAGGTTTCTAAATTCGCATTAGGCCGTTGGGGTAGCGGAAGCGCATCGGCCCTTACCATCAACCCAAAGGAATGAAGAGAAGTAAAAAGTAGGTCTTTGGCGGAGTCTACGATTGCTATGCATTGTTTCGCGGCGCTCTTGCAGACGATCATGGAAGATGCCGACAGTTCCGGATCGGGAGGGTCCCTCAAAGCGAATACACGGTGGACGTGAAATTGAATTTCGTGGAACTGACATCGAAGGTAGATTGATTGGATGAGGAAGACCCGGTTCTTCTTCGACGCTTCTGAGTCCAACCGCACTGAAACCACCGATACAATGGAGCTGATCGGTAACACAAATGAGGAGAGGACGCACGATGCTCAGGGACAGCGTCCAGCCACCTGTTCAGCGCAGATTCAAGAGTGGTGACAACATTTTTCTCCCATCCTTTTCCAACATAGCCAAGGAGAACCCTAGACCTTTTCGTCGAGTACTATGCGCGCTGTTAATGAGGGGAAATATCACCACGTCGGCGACTTACGACGGTACGGAGCGCGAATGCAAGGATCTGCGATAATTTTATCATACAAACAAAGCTGAACATGTGTGTTGGACGGTCCGGCTGCAACGGCGACTTGAGACCGGATTCGTCCAGATCCTCATCATCACAAGTAAGAGGAAGATCGGTGTCGAAACTACGAAGGTTCAGCGTCTAGGTAACTGGTGAAAGAGAGGAGGACCAACTCTTCGTCCTGCAAGACACAGGGCCTACCAAGAAGTGTACTCAAGGAGCGATCCAAAATTACCAGTGACCTGCCCGGTACCTTAGCGTAAGTGACCGTAGGAGTTGGCGCTGCGTCTGGCTGACCAAAAGGACCGCTTCCAGAGCTCGATCTCAAGCGTTGTTTGCGACGAGAAGGACTTGCGATGAACCCCGGTATCTAGCATGACTCTGAGCCCTACTGCGACCATCGTCCAGGCCGCATCCGGTGGCGAGTATCCCTCAAGAAACATCGCTGTTAACTTTGGTAATGGTTACTGAACTGGTGTTTGAAAAAAGCCAGAGGACATACTGGGTAAATCTGGGCCTCGTACAGTGAGTGAGGAAGATAATGGTGCTTTTGTACGCTGTTGGCTTGGTGAAAAAACTTCCAGGCGGTGCACGAAGTGACAGGTGATATCACTTGGCCCACCCTTGGGTCGTCGGTGAACCTGCACCCAATGGCACACACAAGTAAAACCACGGCCCCAAAGCCCTGGTTGGACATGTGTAGTCCTCGTTGTATCGAGCGCACGAAGGAAGGCCTGTGGAGTATTGGGAACATCGTGCTGGAGTTGTCGAAATAACAGTCCACGAGGTGCCGCAAAAGGTCCATCTCAGGGAACTCGAAAAGCACAGGTTTGGGTTTGAGCATGGGGATCAACCACTAGAAAGGGGGTGAGGGACAGACGGGAATTCATGGAATTGACGGGATTACATCAGGGGTGGCCCAAAACTCCTCCCTGTACATGCGTACGGGATTCGTGGGGGGCGCTTCACCCCTTTCGTCGAAAGCCCGACTGGTGAATGCAAGCAAACTACTCTTGCCGTAGAAGCGAGAGGTGTACTCCCCATCACACTCTCGTAAAGGTCCGGGAGTTGTTCCCAGGTTTGCTTCGGTGAGGGAAAAGAAATCATCGTCACTATCGCTTGTCTCTTCTGTGGGGGGCGATAAAGGGTCCATGTCCTCTGGTTTAGAGTAAGCACTCGCGGGAAGCGGCCCAAGACTGCGTTGATCTCCTGGTCCATGCGGGTTTACGGGGGTGCGGCCGTGGGTTGGGGATGAGGAGTCCCCAGTTCCACCCCGACCGGAATACTATTACGGGGTGAGAGGAGTGATATGGATGCAGGGAACGGAACGTACCTCGCGAAGGAGTCGCTCCATGTTCGCGATGCGATTCTCCAGACGTTGCACATAGCTGCAAGCACTTGAGTCCCTTCAGAGCATCAGAGGGGGTCCACGTACCCTCTGGGCCTTGATGGCTGGGGTTAAGGTGAGATGGTGCGATGGGAACGGACCGGGATCAGGGATGCACACCTTCAAACGATCATTGTAGGTGCAATCTATAGAATAGATGGTGCATGTCGCGCAAGGACTACCAAACGCATCCGAGCCATTGCCTGCGAGAATGAATGTCGTGAAATGGCTGCGTAATTGAAGATTGTCGTGGCTTACACCGAACTGGAGGAAGTTCAGTCTCGGATGGACGGCGAAGAAGCAAGTGACCCACCTTTCTTCCTCCGACAATAATCACACGCCCTGGACCGCCTCTGCACCGTTGACATGGCGGTCACGATCAGAGATTGCAGAGGTAGAAGAAACTGACAACTGAGCCAACTGCGGGCAGACGTGTCGGGAAGATCGAATATTTCCACGGTATCAACACCTCTAAAATGCTTCTCGATGTCAACGTATGTGCTCGAAGCTTTTGTTTCTATTGCCCTCTGCTGACGATCCAGAGGCCAACAGCGGAAACTCTTCTCCAGGTCGGACCGCGTAAAAGGAGTAGATTTCCATCCGACGGAGCCCTGGATCTTGACCGGTCTTTACAACGGCACAGTCAACATCTACAACCACGAGACAGGCGCAGTCGTCAAGACTTTCGAAGTCTCAGAGGTCCCCGTTCGATGCGTCAAGTTCATTCCTCGTAAGAACTGGTTCGTCGCTGGCTCGGACGATTTCCAGCTTCGCGTCTTCAACTACAACACCCATGAGAAAGTATCCGCCTTCGAGGCTCATCCTGACTACATCCGATGTCTCACCGTCCACCCCACCGCAAGCATTGTCTTGACCGGAAGCGATGATATGACAATCAAGGCTTGGGATTGGGAGAAGAGCTGGAAGTGCGTTCAGGTCCGTCACTTCATATCTGCCTTTAGTCTTCTCAGTATCGCTCATCGTACCCCCTGTAGATCTACGAGGGTCATACCCACTACATTATGAATATCGCCGTAAATCCCAAAGATCCCAACACCTTCGCCTCGTCCTGTCTCGATAGGACCGTCAAAATGTGGTCTTTAGGATCCCCGAATCCAAATTTCACCATGGACGCTCATGAAAAAGGTGTCAACTACGTGGACTTCTACCCTGGTGCGGATCGGCCGTACCTCGTGACTGCAAGCGACGACAAGACCATCAAAATCTGGGATTACCTCAGTAAAAGTTGCGTCCAGACTCTCGAAAGTCACACGAACAACGTCCTCTTCGTCGTTTTTCATCCCAACCTACCAATCATAATCAGTGGTGGTGAGGATGGTACGATCAAGATCTGGAACGGCGGCACCTACCGGTTAGAAAACACTCTCAGCTACTCTCTGGAACGCGCTTGGTGCGTGGCCCTTCGGCGCGACGCTAACGAGGTCGCCGTTGGTTTCGACGAGGGTATAGTCGTCGTCAAGCTCGGTCGAGACGAACCCGTTTTCAGCATGGACCCTTCTGGCAAACTGATATACACTCGCAACACCGACGTTCTCTCTGCAAATCTCCAAGTTGGACAAGAAGATGTCGAAGGACATGCAGACGGTGCCCGTCTTGTCTTATCTGTCAAGGAGCTAGGCACTACCGAAGTCTTTGCTGCGTCAATATCCCACTCTCCGAACGGCAGATTTGTGACCGTCGTTGGCGACGGAGAGTACATTGTCTACACTGCCCTCGCTTGGAGGAACAAAGCGTTCGGTAACGGTACCTCATTTGCATGGGCAGGTGACTCCAACACATACGCCGTCTTGGAAGGCAGGATGAAAATCCGCCTATACAAGAGCTTCCGTGAACGGACAGGGGTGGGCATGAAAGGCTCTGGGTCATGGGGTATTGAGGGTATACATGGGGGTACTCTGTTGGCCGCTCGTGGAAACGGCTTTGTCGTCTTCTGGGATTGGGAGAGCGGTGAGATCGTACGACGGATTGATGTGGATGCCAAGAATGTGATTTCCTATATTCCCATCGTTTCAGCTGAATCTCGTTAACGGTGTATTTCAGATTTTCTGGTCCGGTTCAGGGACATTAGTGGCTATCACCTCGGAAGATTCCTACTACGTCCTCAGGTTTGATCGTGATTCATACAACGAGAGGATTGAGGGCGGTGCCGATCTAGGGGATGAGGGTGTTGAGGAGGCCTTTGACCTCGTTGCAGAAATTTCCGAGAAGTACATCACCCGCTTCCCCAACCCAAGCAGCCGTAACTGACCCGCCACCAGTGTTCGGACTGGCCGATGGGTCGGAGATTGTTTTCTCTATACAACATCAACCAACAAGTTGAACTACTTTGTGGGAAGTGAATCCTTCACTATCAGCCAACTCGACACGTGAGCCAGACACTTTCCCCTAGCCCGACATCGTGAATTTACGTTCACCGTAGCCCGATGTACCTGCTAGGTTACATCCCCACCCACAATCGAGCGTATCTCGTTGACAAGGATGTCAAAGTCTACGGATATTCCCTGTCACTGAATCTGATCGAGTATCAGACCGCCGTGTTACGGGGCGACATGGAGGCTGCGGAGGAGATTCTTCCCACCATTCCGAAAGAGCAGCAAAACAAGGTGGCAAGGTTCCTCGAAGCAAGAGGTCTCTTTCGAGAATACGCGACAGCAACGTGATGTTTAACCGTGCTTCCGTTTATAGGTCTGAAAGAACTCGCTCTCAAAGTAACAAACGACCCGGACCACAAGTTCGATCTCTCATTACAACTCGATGACCTCGACACAGCACTAGAAATAACCAGGACCGTCCCTGAATTAGAAGCGGAGCCCAAGTGGAAGGCCGTCGGTGACAAGGCCTTGGCTGTCTGGAGGTTCGACCTCGCCCGGGAGTGTTTTGAGAAGTCGGGGGATTTGAGCGCTTTGATGCTGCTGCTACTCTCAATTGGAGATCGGGATGGGCTGAAGAAGTTGGCTAACGACGCAGGTCAGTGAAGGTTGTCATTCGTTGGTTGGCCGAACGACTCAAACGACATTACCCTAGCGGAGAAGGGACAAAATAACTTGGCCTTTGTCACTTTGTTCCAGCTTGGGGATACGAAGCCTTGTGTAGACCTGCTCGTTAAGACTCAACGCATCCCGGAGGCCGCAATATTCGCCCGGACATACGCCCCAAGGTGTGTATTCCGCCATCCCCCGCCAGGTCCTGTCCCGTCGCTCACTCCGCCTTCACTTCCAGTCTGGTACCAAAGGTTGTCGAAGCCTGGCGCGAAGACCTCATTTCAAAGAATCGTCCAAAACTGGCCGCTAGGATTGCTAGTCCAAGCGAACAGCCGGACGTTTTCGGAGAGGGATGGGAAGAAACTCTAGATGCTGAGCGTTCGTCGAGATCGGATGGTGTCCTGGTTGATCTGTGAACCACTTGCGTACCAACAGTTTGTGTTCCATCGTTCTCTGTACTAGATATTGGCGGGGGTTGCGTCAATAATGAATTTGGTGTTCGCTATTTTGATCCTCTCCCACCACAGCCAAGGTGGTGAACCGGTGAACATTTGCCAGTCAGGAAATGATGGGACTCGGGAAGCATGATGAGCGTTGGCCGTTACGCTGATGTAGGTCTAAACCGATACGGATTGTACTGAGTGCATCTCAGCTTCAGTCGGAAAATTGTCGTCTGCATTTCCTCTGGGGGCGACAATGGGTCGCCGTGCGGTCGCTTGGAGTACGCAAGTGGGGGAAGGGGGCCCGGTTTTGATTGGTCGTCATCGTCGTCTTCGGACCCATTGTTGCACATGTGGCGATTGGCTTCTGAGTTGAGCCGGATGGGTTTCCGTACATAGGGTGCTACCAAAGTGGCAGGGTCAGGAATGGCAAACGACCACCAAGAGCTAAACAAACCTCTCGGACAATGCTTCCCATGATAACCAAGCGATTTTCTAGGGATTTCACATATCTGCGGAAAATGTGAGCCTTGAGTGGGCAAGTCTGACTCGAAGATCGCACGATTTGGTCGGACGTGCGAGGTCTGAACGACTGGGTATCCTCCAGGCGATATCAAGACAATTTGCAGCGAGCTGGTGGGTGGATTAGTTCGCAAAGGAACGTTGCGCGAGATGCAAGTCTCACCTTTCTCCACCCAGGTTACGTCATGCGATCGGCACTTCTATCCCACGGTTGCTGAGCTGGCGCACAAAGCCAGCATCCATATCCCCGTCACACGCTAGGAATCCGACCGAGCCCAAATGCCCCTCCCCCGGTCTCTCCAGCATCTGACTTTGCCAAATCGCTATAACGCTTTCCTTCAGTTCCTCCCAGAAATATTGGGTCTCCACTGTCGAAATCAAAGCACGAAAGGACGCCCTCTCAATCTCGATCCGAAGGAGATGCATGAAAGACTGAGTGGAGTCTTGTATCTTCAATATCGCGCGAGGGAAGTTCCCGCATGCCTCATTTACCAACCGTAGGACCCTCAGGGACCGCATACTCCTCACAATCCCCTTCCACTGCGGGGGGCTCGGTATTGATCCGGTCAGGCACAGGCTCGTCGCTCGTGACACTGGAACTATGTCGGTAAATTTGGTATACACGTCCTCGCGCTTGTTGGCGGACTTGATGTCGATATGCAGCGGGGAACGACCGGTCGGTCCAGTACATTCCGCTTGGAGCCTCAAGCCGTCGTCGTCTTGGTGCATGATCACGGAATCGAACCGGTTTTCTCGGCCTGCGGAGCCACTTTCGTCGCGGAAGTAGACGGCCAAGTGGTCTAAGAGCACTTTCACCTCGTCAGGACCTCTGCTGGTAGAACAGAGGTAAATCTCTGTCGCGAAAGGGAGGACTATGTGCGTGAAAAGGGGGCACCACCGTTCGGACCCACCCCAAAATCGAAGTGACTTGAGCCTCGGCACTGTCACAACTAGGTTTTGGGGGTTATCGTCATCGTCTGGGAACGCCTCACCTGAGGCGTCTAGATGTTGTAGGAGTGGAAGGTGTTGCAACGATCGGAGCACCTGTGCCAAGGGGACGTGCGGGCGGTTAGGGCGGTCGTAGCCTTGTATTCGGAGGCAAGTGAGGTTGCGAAAATGAGGTGATGTCCAGATAATATGGGGTCCACTGAACTCGAACTCTCGTAGTAACGGCGGGGGTCGACCGTGGAAATAAGATGCCGGAAAGGTGAGGTTTAGTCTGCAGTCGTAGTCCTGCTGCCGCGGGTAGGTGATATACAGGGTGAACGCCTCTATCACAGGTGCGTCGTGATCTAGGACATGCCTCCAGTTATCCATGAGCGCGGCTGAGGTTATTATTCGAAGGGTTCTTATCCGAGAGACTTGGGTGGAAATGAGTTTGGGGATGACCGCCGAATCTCGATCCTTCAGAGCCTCGTCCACCCAGACGTGTAGCTTCGCAGTCTTGGACCTAGCAAACCACACCTTGATTATCTTGGCCGTCCAGTTCGCGTTCACCGTGTTCCACATGAATGGAGAGGACGTGACGATCCGGTACCACCGCCGCGAGACGTGGGCACACGTCAAAATTTGGGGCATCTTGTTGATATATCGAAACCTCGTATCCGGGAACCACTTCGCATACGATATAATCATGAAAAGGAGCTCTTCGGAGAGGCGGGAGATGGGAGCCAATTTGTTTTTTCGTGACCACAGGTCCGCCAAAGTCAACCGGATGTCCTGGATCTGTCCTGTGATACCGGGTTCTTCTTCGCCGTCAAACTTGCGCGAAATCGGCGGGATTGTATCCCTGTGGATCGTAAGTTCGGATAAGGCGACTTGGAGCTTTTCAATTTCTTGGTCGAAGACCCCTGAAGGGGCGTTTTCACTGGTCCCCGCATGACGCCCCGTCAAGGGGTTGGCAGCAGGTCTATTGGTCGTGAGAGTGGATCAGCAAACGTAATCCGAAGCACTTCAGTACACCATATGCGTCGGAGCGGCAAGGGAGTTCCATTTCCGCTTACCTTGTTCGACGGGTGTGTCCGAAAGACAAGGACCCTTGTTGATCGACAGGAGTATACGGTGGGTTGGGCTGTTGACCCATTCCCTCAGGTCGTTGGTGGAGTAAAATGGTGAACACCGAAAGCGCGGACAGGCGTACCAAGACGACGAGATGACAATTCGCTTTTGCCCATCTTCCCCCTGAGAGTCGGGCCAGGGTTCTCAGTCACGTGCGCTAGATAAACGTGGTTTAACCTTCCCATCACCATCACGAAGGCGTAAACGTGGGAATCCCTCTTCATTCAATTGCGAGTTTGTGACACGATTTCCATTCGATTTTCCATCTCGATAAAAAAAGGCCGAGAGAACGAAATGTATACCATGACAGGAAGATGCGGTGTTCTACATACAGGTATCATACAGTGATGAAAAGGTACACATGTGTGTCACATCCAGGTAGCATGCCCACTAATAATCAGTCGTGCAATAAAACAAGATATGGTTCCTCAGCGAATGATGAGGCTTCCTCGGCGGGATAGACTTGACAAACTGTTTTGCCTCCGCACCAACCCACCATGAACGGACGGTGGCTCCGGGGCGGGCGCGGTCTTCTTTCCCCAGACATCACAAACTTGCAATTGGCTCGCCGCAGCCCCACCCTCGACCCCGCCAACGGCAACCACCATCCTCGTTCCTGTCCTGTCGAGGACGCTTCCGAGATTTCTCGAGCCTGAATCAATATATTTAACCTGTTTTGCTTGTTTGAAATACGGCAAAGCATATGCCACGACAGAGTTTTCGATGGCGCTCGGAACCGGTGCCGCGAGGTTGCTGGGATGAGAGGTGACTTTTCCCGGGCCGTGAGTGAGGACGATTTCTTTGCACCAAGACGCGTGGATGCCGACAATTGTCGCGTCGTACTCGTGACGTTCGATATTTTCGCTAAAGTCATCCATCGTCCAGACCCGAAGTACGCTTGTGTCGTCTGGCGTGTTTTCTGCCGTGGCCAGAACGCGTGAATTGCACCAGCCCATAACCTAAGGGGATGGATCAGCAACAGGGTAAACGGAGGGACAAAACACTTACCGAAACTGCATGTTCATGCTGCATCTTCCTCCGCCTTTGAATCATTTCACCCATCTTCAGCGGCGCGTCTTGACGGCTATCCCAATAGTAAACCACTCCATCCTTGTCACCACTCGCGAGATATTTGGGGTCCTTTCGATTCCAGGAGATGGTAGTTATTGGAGCTTCATGCCTCGTAACTTTTCCCTTCTTCATCTTCATCTCCTTTCGATCGTCGATGCGGGTATCATAGTACTGAATCGAACCCTTCTTATCGCCAACGGCAAGGACTCGCCCTTCGTTCCACTCAAGGCACGTGATGCCGGCAGCGGTCCAGCTCCGCGTCATCTTCTTGGCCTCGATATCCCAGAGTTCGATGTTATCGTTGGAAGTTCCCAGAGCAAGTAAATTCGGAGCGTCACGACAAAAATCAAGCATCCGGAGTATACCGTGCTTCTTCGATGGCTTGAATGTGTAACCGACGTCTTCCACGGTGGAGGCAATATTCTTTAGGTATACGCGGTTACCGCGGGGGAAGGCCAGAATGTTCTGTGAGGACCAACTTAGCGGGCAGAGGAGTTCGATGTCACTTTCATCACTATCAACGGAGGCGGTGATAGTCGGGAGCGAAAAATCGATAACAGAGCGGGGTTGAGATTCCATGTTATACCGAGCCGACTCGCTTGCAAAGCGGAAATTATCGGGCGCTGGAGTGCATGTTCGGGACCTCATGGACGTTTCAAGGTCCGCAAAAGCTTCGTCCATGGGTGTGGGAAGGGGTGTTATTGAACGTAGCCTTGCACCGTGAGGCCTGCGGGGAGATGCGGGTGGAGTAGAGAAAACGGAAGAAAAAGAACCGGGTATCTATGGGCGGAAACGAGAATGAGTCAGTCGATGGGGTCGGTGGTGGGTGGCACATACAGGAAGTGGTTTGGCTGATGCGGAAAGAACGAAGTCCGGGATAGGGCTGATGCTGACTTCCGATGTAGTATATGAACTTGCGCCTGATCGATTCCTTTTTGCAGGACGGAGGTCGATCGAGGATTCGCTAGGAACGCGCTTCAATGACATATTTGGTTGTTCTGAAAGGGGAATGGGGAGGACAGAAAGCATATGACTGGGTCAGACGGTCGGTCCACCGGTGGGACCGAACAACTTGTGATCTTACCTTGCGTCGATGTGCTCCTGGGTAACGACAGTGAATTATGCGAAAGCTTGTAGTGTAACCTAGAAAAAAAGCCGATCTTACGCGTAGAAAACGCGTTAGATTCAGCTGAACCTCCCGAAGGACTGGGTTGCACCGATCAGTTGGAGCGAAAGTGAAAGTGGACACCGAAAGGTGACCCACGTATGAGAGGGGAGGGGACCTCGCGGAGTTTTGCTATCCAGGTCGAATTGTGATGTCAGTTAAGGGTTCAATACAGCGGAAGCAGAAGAGTGGCAAAGGGATGGGGGAATGGCGAAGGACAGCGGAGGAAGATGAAGATAGGGAAAAATATGGGAGGATCGCGTGGGAAGCAACATGCATCACGTTATCGGCCCAGGTGAGACAATGGGAAGTTAGGCCAGCGGATGGCCTGGTGTCGCTAATCTAGGGCCCCGCCCATGGTGACGATCCAAGCACCGAGGTAATCGGGTACGAGGGTGATAGGCTCGATTTCGATTGGGGGTTGCGTTACATTGTCCACGAAACGTCCGAGTCTTGGAGAAGGACTTGCAGTTCGAGAGGACAAGCCCAAAGAAGAGAACAATGGGGAGCGTCGACTGACCGTACGGGGGTGAAGTTGGGTGAAGCCTAGAGAGAGAATCGGGCTGCAGCCGAGCTCCCGCCACCCGAGGCTGAAGTTGATCAAAGAGATTGTTTCCGAGAGGTTTTTGCAAAGCTTTGTGTCATGGACTTTGAACAAGGATGAGGAAGACGGGATCGGTCGGTTGTAATTTTTATGCTGTTCACACAGGCGCCCATGATGGAACAACTGATGGTTTCACAAACACCGTCGAGTCAACTCTACTTGTTAGGCAAGATAAGCTACGGCAGAGTGAAGGGTGACCCTGGGCGCAACCCCAACAACTTCCCAAAACTCCCTCGAATCTAAAGTGGGACCCAGCTGTTCCATCGGTCGAGGCAAAGCCCGAATGCCCCGCTCACCCATCAGTTCTTTCACCCAAAGCCGGGGGTTCTCCGTAACATCGTACTCGCCTTTCTGTACCGACGGGGTCCACGAGGAAACGAGTTCCCACCAGTCATACACGCGCAAGTCTGTAAGACACCATCGTTGCCCTGCCAGCTTGTCGAAGCTCCGGTGTGCCGCGAGAATCAACCGGGCCACATCTTCCCCGTGTATCAGATGAAGGGAGCCCTACGGCGGGACGTCGGGATAAGTGACAAGGAAATTTAGGTGACAGCGGCGGAACTTAAAACCAACCTTTGCGGCAAGAGCGCTCTTATTTGGCGCAATCCTCTGAACCCAGCGGGACGGATTCCTCTTTCCTCCCCAGAGCCCAGCGAGGTGCAAGATGGTAGCAGATGCATGCTTGAGTAGTTCTCTTTCCTGAATAGTTCTGGGAACAGACTCGACGTCTGCGCGTCGATCCACCCAACCTGTGGTCTGTTAAGACACGTCCTTCCATATAAGAACATCGGTGGGCAGAAGAGCAGAACAACGCGATCTTACTTTCACGAAAGACCCTGTGCTGCCGAGCTGGATCCAGTTTGCGCTGAAATATCTTTCAATGGTACCAGACCTCGTCCCATGGTAGCCATCTACCAAAGCCTTCACGTTCTCCGTGACCGGAAAGGTGATTAGGACCGTCATGGCGTCGGGCAAGGATTTGTACTGTTCAACGTTCCCCGAGGATGGATCAAAGTCGAAAGGGATCGTGCCCACTCGACCGTCCCTCGAAGTTGCAGCGAATGATACATTGCTGGATTTGAGGAGTGGGATTAGGAACGTCGACGTCCAACCTGCACCAAGGATCAGTAACTCGACCGCCTGAGTTGGCATGGCAGTGCGGTGCCGCGATCGAATAGAGAGAAAAAATGAGAGGCGGGGAAGCGGTGGAAGGTTGAGGAGGGGAAAGCCGCTCGAGGATGATGAAGTTCTGCCGTTCTCATCCATACCTATCCTCATGACCTCTGTAATGGTTCCCGGGCGACCCGAGTATCCCCGAAGCGGGGTCATCCTGATCCTGGATGCAGTTAAAAGTCCAGGCTGCGGGAGAGTGGCACAAATCAGATGTTCAACTCATATGTAGGGAGTGATTGGAATGCCAGTCGGCAGGAAGCACGGTATAAAAAAAGTATGGATACACAAACCCTTCGTGGATGGATCTCGTTGTAGAATGGACCGGGCACGAAAACGGGAGATATATACCTACGGGTATCATTCGGCATCAGGAATACGACGCGTCCTGACGGTGCTGATGACCTGATATGCGTGTTGAAGAACCATGACAATCCGGGAGACATTCAGCGGTGGGCGTTGTACGCAGAGTGACAAGGGAAGGAGCACCCGTGCTGGGGAACTAACAGGGTCCCTCGGGGGGGGGACGCAATGAACCATCGTCTCTCTATGCACACGGCAGAGCGGTTGATCACGGACACAGTGTACTTGCCGGCAAGTTTGTATCCATGTATCGTGTTCTGACCGGTGCATCCGAATCAGACCTTCGAACAGGCTCGAACATTACAGGTCTCCCTGGGACCAATAATGGAACGTACGCGTAAGGAATTACCGGCTACTCCACTGATACCACAGATTCCTCGTGTTCGCGTTTTTCCCGTGGTAGTGGGTGATGTGAACGCGTTCACGCGGTGATCGAGAGTCGCACATTTCCCGTCTCACTTCATGACCTCAATAGTCTTGCTGAGACTCGCTATCCGACACTCGGCAATTCGTTTCCGGCCATGCATTCCGATTCCTTCGGTGGTAAATCGATCGCCCAACTCGTTGTATCGCCAGTCCCGTCATCTCTCATCCAAACCGACCCCAATATTTGTTAAACCCCAGCCACCCGCTTCGAATGACCGCGGTCCAAAAAGTGATGTCGCAGTGGGGGAAGTTACGGTTCAGGAGCAACGAAAGAAGGACTGGAACATCATGCGTAAGATGATGGAACACATGTGGCCGCAGGATTGGGGCGTCCGGAGCCGAGTCGTTTTTGGCCTTACTCTCCTCGTTGGCGGAAAGGTGAATCGTACACTCAACTCAATCGTATTTCTGTTAAATACCGCACGGATCCCTAGTTGCTAAACGTCCAAGTCCCTGCTTTGTTTAAAGCTGTAGTAGACACCCTTAATCTCGAAATAACTTCGGGTGGAACTGTCTGGGTTGTCGCTGGTTCGCTCATCCTTGGGTGTAAGGGCTCCATATAGACAGATTTCACGTCGGTCAATCTAACTCCTCGTGTTGTTCCAGATGGCGCAGCGAGAATCGGAGCAACCCTTTTCTCCGAACTCCTGAATGCAGTTTTTGCCAGCATTGGTCAGCACGCTGTTCGCAAAGTTGCGAGAGAAACATTCGAACACCTCTTGAATCTTGATCTCAAGTTCCACCTGTCCAAACAGACAGGTGGGCTGACCAGAGCCATCGATCGAGGAACCAAGTGTGTGGTGTCTCTTACCTCTTTCTCGAGATCGTATTGTTGACCTTGCCTCAGGGGCATCACGTTCGTCCTACAATCCGTTTTGTTCAGGATCGCTCCAACCGCACTTGAGGTTTCATTGGTTTGTGGGATACTGGTACGTTGCCCGCCAAATGACCTTCGCCTCTGCCCCTCTTATCCGGTTGTTGGTACGCATAGACGTACAAGTTCGGATGGGACTTTGCTGCCATCACAGTCTTGACAATGGCCGCGTATACGTGGTTCACGGTTCGCACCACCTCAAGGAGGTAAACACCGCTCCTGCATGAACATCTGCACATCTCCTCACCCCCGCCGCAAACTTCAGGATACAGTACAGACGTGCGGTCAACCAAGCCGACAACAAGGCAGCAACTGTTTCGATCGACTCGCTAATCAATTACGAGGCTGTGAAAGTGTGGCACTTCCACCCCTCCCTCTGACTGTCTAGCTGAAATTATCAAACCCTACTTAGCACTTCAATAACGAAAAGTACGAGATCGCGCAGTATGATAAGCATCTTGCCTCGTACGAGAAATCCGCGATCAAGGTCGCGACATCACTCGCTTACCTGAATTCCGGACAAAACGTTATTTTTTCATCTGCGCTGACACTGATGATGCTCCTCGCGGCTCAGGGTGTCTTGAATGGTAATGGCTCTACTCATCCTACCACTCGACGTGATGATAAGTCATTGATTATACAACCTGTAGGAACCATGACCGTAGGCGATCTTGTGATGGTCAATCAGCTTGTGTTTCAGCTTTCCTTGCCACTCAACTTCTTGGGAACGATGTATCGGGAACTGAGGCAAAGTCTACTGGATATGGAAGCCCTGTTCAATATTCAGACCCAGAACCAACCCCCGAAAGTAAGAACATCTGCACTCTAACACCTTCAACAAGCGTTGAAACCTACCGCAGGACAAAGTGGGGGCCGGCGGCTTAATTCTGAAGGGCGGCTCCATCACTTTTGACAAGGTCAACTTCGGATATCACCCGAATCGACCCATCTTCAAAGGGATCTCCTTCACCATCCCCGCCGGGAAGAAAGTGGCCATCGTCGGTCCTTCGGGATGTGGAAAGTCCACTGTCTTCCGACTCCTCTATCGATTCTACACTCCCAGCTCTGGCAGAATCCTCATTGATGGGCAGCCAATTGACGATCTCACCCTCGAAAGCGTTAGGAAAGTGATCGGAGTCGTCCCACAAGACACGCCATTGTTCCATGCGGATGTGATGCACAACGTGAGGTATGGAAGATTAGACGCAACCGACGCAGAGGTTGCCAGTGCCGCGAAGCAAGCTAGGGTGCACGATGCGATTATGAGGTTACCTGATGGATACGCTACTACTGTCGGTGAGAGAGGTTTGATGGTCTCGGGAGGGGAGAAACAAAGGCTAGCGGTCGCTAGGGTGCTATTGAAGGATCCCCCGATCCTCTTTTTCGATGAAGCGGTACGTTCTGTATCCTCCGTCAGGTTCCAACTTTGTCTCAACCCCTCAGACATCTGCCCTGGATGCCCACACAGAGTTCGAATTGATGAATAATATCAATAGTCAACTCAAGGGCCAGGCCCGAACAAGTATTTTTATTGCCCACAGGCTCAAGACTGTGGTGGAGGCTGGTATGTCCGGTGCATTAGCCTGCACGTGGCCGAGACGGTTCCTTATCCTGCGCATTACCTTAGACTTAATCCTCGTCTTCAATGATGGCATCGTCGTAGAGCAAGGAACTCACGAAGAATTACTCCAGCGTGGGGGGTTGTACTCCAGCATGTGGATCCAACAATCATCTGACTCATCACCCGTGGACCCGCTCCCGGGTCAGATTGAAGGGATCCCTGAAGACCCCTCCCACCCCGCATGATGGTTATTCGCCGTTTGGCCCACGCCCACGGCACTGCAGTATTCAAGCCCTCGTTAGGCTGTGCGCGATCGTTCGGCCCACTTCTCGAACTGTTATTATAGCTCCCTGCTCTAATCATATATATTTTGACGCAGCATAGTCGCTCATCTGGGTTAACGATTGTATTCAACCACAGCGCGCGGCGTGCAGTTCGTTAAATTGAACCACAGCTCTGGTTTAACGGAAAATAAATATCCGCATCTGGGCGGAAGCAATTATTAAAGCATGATCTGGATATAAGCGTGAACCAGCACCCACACCCTCCCTCCAAACCTGTGGGGCTGACCGTCAGTCAAGCCGCCCGCGAAGCCAAGACAACAGTCCCTTTGTTCCCTCCCGTTCCCAAACTCTCCTTGGTGGAATTCGGAACCTGTCAAAAGTCAGCACAGGTTCCACCTTGCTGATGCACAACGGCAGGAATAAACGCACGTGTTCCCTTCAACAAGAAAGACGTCCAAGGGTAAAAGACCCAACTCTGCGGGCAGCTTCCCAATTCCGTTATCACGAAGGTCCAACGTCTCCATCTTCCATCTCTGGACCTCTCTGTTACCTTTGAACATGCACGCGAGACCAACGAACCCTTCGAGATCCGTGAGCCTGTTGCTTGATAGCTCAAGTTGTCTCAACGGTGTCGCCTTGTGCAAAAGTAGTTCCGACAAATGAGCGGTAGTCAGACCGTGAGAGGTGAGACTGTTGTGCGTGAGGTTGAGTGTCAGGATCGATGGGAATAGTTTCGCCAGAAGGGGGAGGAGGGGTTCAGATTTCCGGTGCGAAGGGTCGTCCCCCTCAAAGTAGGAAACGGTGTCGCTGAGACCACAACTCTCAAAACTGAGTTCCTCCAACCTAGGTAAGCAGCCTTCCCTGGGGAGACCAGTAAGCGGAGGGAGGCTAAACGATTGATCCAGCCGTCTCTTGTTGAGCTTCAAGACGCGGATTGTGGCAGCCACGGAAGAATGGTCCACGATGTATGACAGAGGCAGCGTGGGAGTAGGGACCGCGAGGTCGGATGGGGATCCCGGTGTCACCGAGTGGGAAACAGAGAAGGAGCGCGTGTGCGTGAAGGATTTTGTGGGGGCTGATGAAGGGGGGAGAATGAGGGTGCGTTCATCCGCAATGTAATATTTCGATGTGGCAAGCGAGTGGGGTGGTTGAGCCGCGTCCGAATTCTCTGGTGAATTCATGGTTTCCTCCCGTCCGTCAAGAGAAGCTTCAGTTTGCTGGGGAACAAGCTGAACTCTCCGGAGCCTCTGCGCACCCGCCGTCAAACCCTCCTCCGCCTCGACTTCCCAGGCTTCTTTTACTAGACCATGCTTGCGGGGCGGCTTGTCTACGACAGGTGAGGAATGGACAACCCCATGGGATTCCTCTTCCGCGCGGGCAACAGCGCGGGCTTGGGCAAACCTTCTCTGGCCCTCCGTGAGCGGGGGTTCGTGCTCCCAGGACTCCTTCAAGCCCGTCTTCGGACCTAATGTTTCGTCTTCCCCTCCCTCTGTAAACCCAGTGTCAGATGGGGCTGCCCGACCACGCCGTCTCTCGACACTTCTCTCCACGTCCAATTCCCATACCTCCTTCACAATCCTCTTCCCCACAACAACCCTGACTGTTCCTTCAAGCGGCTCCTGAGCCGAGTTGGTCACCTCGAAGTCTAAGACCTTCGATGCGGAGGCAAACGCGGATCTGATCGCCGTTTCGGTTACTTTGGTTTCGCCGAGATCAAGCGACTGAAGTCGCGGATACGGTGACGACTCCGGATCGTTGAAAAATAGGTCGTCAGGGAAAGCGTCATTGTCGATGTCAGCTTTGTTGAGGAGAAGTTCCTTGAGATTCGATAGTCGACTGCACCGCAAGATAAGGGATCGGGTATCGGGACCGAGGGGGTTTGACGAGAGATCTAATTTGGCGAGTGACACCGGTATCGATTGATTAATGCCTACCGCAGCCAAGCTGTTAAAAGAGACTTCCAGGACACGAAGTGAAGGGAGGGGTTTATCTGCCCTACGAATCTCAGGACTGAAGAAGTCGTTTCCCTTGCGCTGGCGTAAACATCGCATATTTGCGGGCTCAAATGGATAATCGAAAGGCAGAGAAGTGAGCTTGTTATGTGATACTTTGAGGGTCGTGAGGTCAGGGAGGGCGAAGAAGTTATCTGGTAATGACGCCAGCGAATTGTGTGATAGATCGATGTACGTCAAAGCAGAAAGGTCGCAGATCGACTCCGGTAAGGACGTGAGCAAATTGTTGTTGAGCTTCATCACGAAAATTAATCAGCGAATCAGCGACAAACGGAACAGCATACAGTCTTACATCCAATGTCTTGAGAGAACCAAAGAGTGACAGCTCTGGTTGCAGCTCGACGATCTTGTTGCTCCAAGCTTTAATCGTTTCCAGATCCTTTGCATCGTACCAATTAACATCTTTGATGGCCCTTTTCCGTGCAGCTGCAGAATCGTTCTCAGGGAGGGGGGGTTCGTTCGGCACGAGGTTCAAGGGCTCCGGCGTCAAGCCCAGGTGGACCTCAAAGAGGGCGGAGGGTATACACGGAAGACCCCTGGAGGAGATATTGATAGCACCTAAGGCACGCTTCGAAGGTCATTAACCGCGAGCCCGGCAAGACCATCAACTGACGAACCTGTGCTCCTCGCCCGTTCGATGGTCTCTCTTAATGACCAACGACCAAGATCGTCCAAGTCTTCTTCCTGGGGTTTGTTTCGCACCACTAAGCCAGCGTCGTCTCCAAGCACAGGAAGCTCGCCTAGGGCCGGTGAAGTAGACTTGAGCTTCCGCGCCTCCGCTCTCTTCTGAGCAATGACCTCTTTCAAGCTTGGGGCAGGCTTCGGAGAGCCAAGTTCCTCCTTCTGTTCCTTCTGGGGAGAAGGAGCGCTTAACTTGTTGGGAGAAGGAGTGAGACGTGGATTTGAAGATTTTGAGGTAAGTGTTGGCCGTGCCACGGGTTTCAACTTCGGTTTTGACGGAGTTGGAGGAGTGGAGATTGGCTTGGGAATAGAGGAGGTCACAGGGGTCTTGGCCCTTGGACGTGGGATAGAAAGTGAGGACATCACACGAGGGCGGGGCTTGTTGGAATCCATGGTGGATGACGGTCAAGTGGTGGGCGGGAATGCCTGCCGGAAAAAGGCGGCCCGAAGAACACGATCGAGCTCAAGCCTCGGTCGCCCATTGATATTTCCAAGGAATATTGTAGTACGCCTCCTACTTTCTTCAGCGGCTATCTTTCCACCCAACTGCTACTCTCGCTGCTTACTGTGGCCACGAGAAACACACTATATTATTAGTCAACCCGCCTGGCGGGTCCATTCGGGAGTGTACGACAGTGGGACAGATTGGATGAACGTGACAACGATGCGCGGAGATGCAGCTACTTCCATTCCACCGTATCCACCCCAAGTCGCTGCAGCTCACGTGCATTGACCTCCGTCACCCCATTACAATTGTCAATGGAGATGAACGTGATCTTTGAGGGTTGGCGGAGGTAATTTGGGATGTAACAGGCCGCAGCGGAGGAATGGGCTAGCGATAAATTGTCCAGGCTTTCCTCGATGGATGGCGTCGAAGGGGTATGACCTGGTCGTTGGAGCCTTCTCTCATATTTCCCACTCAGCGGTTTTATCTTCCTCCGTGCCGTTGGCCGTGCCCGGATACGGTTTACGCTTGGATACCGCGATTCTCCTTCCCCATTCCTCGCCGAGATCCACTTCTGGAGGCACCCAATCCTAAGACCATCACAGTCCCTGATTGTAAGCGATTCCAGTTCAAGCAAGCCGTGGTCCTCGTGAAGGGATTTCCCGATTGCACACGCGCAGTCGCCTGCGCTGAGAGCGCATATCATGGTTGCAACGCCATCGCACATGTCACAAGTCAACGACCTTAGCGAGGGCATGTACTGGAACACCCCGTTAATGTGGTCCAACGTGATCGAGAGTCGAAAGATTGTGAGGTGAGTGAGGTATGGCACCCGAAGATCGCGGAAGATGGCTGACCAACGGAAAACTGGTAGGGCGGAAGTGGGGTTCCAGTTTTCCATTGAGGTTTGTATGGTCAGCTGCTTTACCCTTGGGAATTCCATCTCTCGTGTGGCACTATGAAGCGTTTCCTGTACGTCGCACTCGATGGTGAGGTCCTCAACGAAGGGGAAGCGAAACGCGAAAGGGGTGGCGCTATGGGGTGTGAACCTGTTGCATTTCACGGAGAAATCGGCATTGCGTAGGCGTGGTGTGCAAACATGGGAGAAGAAATGCCGCAAGACCCGCACTTCAGGATAATACCAGATAAACTCGCGAAGGAGAGGTAGAACGACGGTCGGTGAGTCGTTGCCCCCACCAACTGGATCGACTCCGTGTTCGATGAATGGTGCGAAGTCTGAGAGTATTAGATGTTCCAGGCACTCGGTGGTGGAGAGGACATTCAGGAGGGAAGGATGGAGTCGAGTTAGACGATGGAGGTTTTGTTTGGGATTCGACAACTCGAGAGAGCGTATGTTGCGAAAAACGCCCAGTGGAACACTGTAGACGGGGACTTCCACCAATTGGACGTGTTTCAAGGCGGGAAACCGATCGTCCGGGTGAGACGTCAAGCCATGCGAGAATGTGCTTGAACCACTGCGTGGGGGGTCGGAGGAGAGTTTCAGGGTCGACAGGTGGGAAAAGATGGTAGATTCGTAGAGGAATCGGAGGAGAGTAACCATTGAGGGAGGTCCTGACGTAGCAATTGCGATGGTCCTCCATCGAGGAAGATACTCCGGGCTTATGAGAGCGGCGTGTCGAGTTAGGTAATCGTCGCCGACGCCATTGCCAACAATGTCAATGGGGGAAATGCCGGCATGGGTCATAAAATGGTCAACTGCTGACACGGGGGAACCGTTTGACACGACGATCCTTGACCAGAGGCAGGAGGTTGACAGTGCGAGGTTACGCCACTGGCGAGAGACGTGACTCAAGACCATCGGACGCCAGTGACACAACTTGTGCTCTCCCCCCACATCATCTTGATCCAGATCCTGCACGAAGAGGATGAAGATGTAGATGAGAAGTTCGTTTGGGATTCGGTCGATGGGGCGTTTCTGGGCTTCAAGCTCAGCGAAGCGCGACTTGATCATGTTGACCTCCGCTTGGGCGTCGTGGAGGAGGGAGAGGAGATGAGCTTCGTGGCGCTGGGCGGATTCAAGCCATCCACGGAGGGCGTCGAGTCCGTTGTCGGCGGGCATTGAGGGAGGGGAGGTCTGTGCGGCGAGAGTCAATTCGTGAGTAAAGGCTGGGTCACGTGGACGCATATCACCCTGATTCTGTCAGCGACGGTCCACGCTGTGTGCACGCTTTCCATCCTGTTGCATCTCTTTCGGTCTCCATAATCATGGGTACGCGCTCCTGACATCTCGGACAGTCATCCCACTGATACAACTGTCCCTCGATTAGGAATACCCAAGGTACGCTTACCAGGAATAAGCACTTTCGAGTTCCTCGAACTGAGCCGGATGTCGCTAGTTCTTCAGATACATCTCGTGAGATATTTTATTGATTGACTGCCGGTCATTATTTCTCAAGGCAGGTGTAGGGAGCGGTACCCTTTGACCTCGCAACTGATCGAAGAGAACAAGATTCCCGAGTTTGGTTTGTCCGCCCAGCGTTCACATATTTACAACGCCTAACGAGCACCATCAGACAATCTCTACATCGACTTCAATGGAATCATCCATAACTGTGCGCCTCCACCTCGGGTCTCTCTCGAACTGGCACTAACTCTACCCAGGCTCGCATCCCAATGACGAAGACGCGCACTTCAGGTTATCAGAGGAACAGATTTTCACCTCGATATTCTCTTATGTGGACCACTTATTTGGGAAGATCAAACCGAAAAAGTTGTTTTTCATGGCTGTCGATGGCGTCGCTCCGCGTGCAAAGATGAATCAGCAGCGGAGTCGACGATTCAGAACAGCCAAGGAGGCAAGAGAAGTCAGGGAGAAGGCTGAGAGAAAAGGGGAAAAACTACCAAAAGAGAAGGCGTTTGATAGTAACTGTATTACCCCTGGTACGTGCACATCCTCGCCTCGCCCCTCATCGGATCTGATTCCAGTAGGCACCGTGTTCATGGCTAAGCTCTCCGAGCAACTCAAATATTTCGTGAACAAGAAGATTAGTGAAGATTCGAACTGGCGGGAATGCCAAGTGATCCTCTCCGGCCACGACGTGCCGGGGGAGGGGGAGCATAAGATCATGGAGTACATTCGCAAGTCCCGGGCGCAACCAGACTACAACCCCAATGTTCGACATTGTTTATATGGTCTGGATGCCGACCTCATCATGTTGGGACTTTTGAGTCATGATCCTCACTTTTGCTTGTTGCGCGAAGAAGTCAAGTTCGGTCCCGCTAGGAAGAAACACAACGCCGGGTAACTCTCGTCCGTCAAACTGATTCCAGTCTCTTACGAATCTTCCAGTTTAGAATCCATCAATTTCTACCTTCTCCACCTGACACTGATGAGGGAATATCTTGACCTCGAGTTTCACGAGATTGAGACCGTACTGCCGTTCGACTATAACTTGGAGCGAATCCTCGACGACTTCGTTCTACTTGCGGTCTTCATCGGCAACGACTTCCTCCCCCACCTTCCAGACGTTCACATTCACGAGAACGGACTGGAGCGCCTTTTTGAGATTTATAAGCAGGTACTCCCGTCATTGGGTACGTCAACCTGTAATCTGTGGATTAGATGGAACCCTTCTTGACCGTTGTCCAGACGGGTATCTCAACGAGGGCGGCACTATCAACACCGTGCGCCTGCAGGTGCTCCTCGATCGAATGCAGGAATGGGAACAGGAAATCTTCCAACGCGAGTACTATGATATGAACTGGATCAAAGGGAAACAATCCAAACACTCGCAACCCGTTCAAAGTACCAACTCCTCAGTCGGTTGGTTATTTTTTTGCCCCTCTCCTATCCCCACTCATCTTGACCCGCCTAGTGATGACACCGTCACAGAGAATGATTTTCAACCAAGTCAAGTCATTCGTGCTTGAAAACCGTCCGCTGTCCTCGCCAGAACTGAGGAACGCAGAGTTGTCTATGCCGAACGTGTTTTCAGCTGGGGAGCGAGCATTCCTCACCAATCTCGCTCAGGATCTCCATCTTACGCTTTCTTGGGATGAGTACGATGACGAGGATCAAAACCTTGTAGTGGTATGTTTCCCGGGAGCGTTGGACTCGCCCCTGGATGATGAAGACAGCGAGAGCGATTCCCAAGATGAAGCGGAAGCCACGGCCGCGGTTGATCGCGTGTTGCAGAAATATGACAAGGCGAGGATGCTCATGGAAGACGTCGAGGACAACTTTGACTCGCGGGAAGAGCTCAGACTGAAGCAGAAGATGGACGAATGGAAGCGCGCGTATTACCAGGTCTTGCATCTTTCTCATTCTCTGGACGCGCCATCTGACAATCCGTCCAGGGTAAACTCAGGATATCGTATGATGACCCCGACCAGATGAGCCCATTGATCCTGCGTTATATTGAGGGCATGCAATGGGTGATGCATTATTACTACAGCGGGGTGTGCTCGTGGGGGTGGTTCTATGACTACCATTATGCCCCACGGATATCCGGTGTGTGCCGATCCTATGACTGCACCTTGCCCTAGTGTTCTTACTCGCAAAAAAAAACAGACTTTATTGGAGTGGACAAACTGACGTTCCAGTTCGAGTTGGGAAAGCCATTCCGCCCGTTTGAACAACTGATGGGTGTTTTACCAGAGGCCAGCAAGGAGCTTATTCCACCGCCCTACAGTGTGAGCACGATATACTTTTCTCGTGTGGTGGTGTTATAAGCCATTCGCTATAGCCTCTTATGTTCGATGTCGACTCTCCGATCCTCGACTTCTACCCGGGAGAGTTCGAACTAGACATGAACGGGAAGAAACAAGAGTGGGAAGCTATCGTCAAGATTCCTTTCATTGACGAAGAACGATTGTTACGGGCCATGGGGCGTATGTTTTCCTCTGTTGTCCCAATTTTTACTTGCTGCTGATCCACTGTCAAGGTAAAGAGCACGAACTCACTGAGGAAGAACGAAGAAGAAACAGCTTCGGAACAAGTCTGTCCTTCTCCTTTCATCCTGGACCTCCAACCGTGTATCCGTCCTCTCTCCCCGGATTCTTCCCCACGTTGTACCGGTGCCAGTGCCTTATGGAACCCTATGATCTCCCAACTTTGGACGGCCTACATCTAGTGCAAGGTCTATGCGACGGCGTCCTCCTTGGTGCTGAATCATTGGCTGGATTCCCCTCTCTCAAGACAATTCATCACCACGCAACGCTTGGGTACCACGGGGTCAACATCCACGGATCCGAAAGTCGGAACAAATCGATGGTCATCCACGTCAAGAACCATCACGAGGATAAGAAAGCTCAAGAGGTTGCAGAAGAGATGATCGGACAACGAGTCTTCATCGGGTGGCCATTTTTGCAAGAGGGAAAAGTCACTGCAGTCTCAGACCCCTTGTTCAAATACGAGAAAATGGAGATTATCCAAGGCGCACCAAAAAAGGTTATACAAAACCCTCACCCTCCCCAGGGAGTTGGTTTATGGAAGTCGAAATCGGAAAAGATCGAAACATATTACTCGAAAAGATGTGGAGTCATTACAGGTGATATTGATGTTCTTGTACACGTTGTGCCCCTTAAAGGTTTGTCAGACGATAGCCCCCTCGTGATGTTGGAATATTGAAGATTGGTCAGGGATGAAACCTCTGGACAGCGGTGCTTTCGTGAAGGAGTACCAGACCCAGGGAGAGGAAACGGAACAGGCGGTACAGATGGCAGTCACAAATGTCACGTCCGAAGACCCCCGTTACGTCGAAAGGGTGCCACCTCCACTCAGCGAGGAATTTCCTGTCGGCACGAAGGTTTTCTTCTTGGGAGAACACGCCTACGGAACCGCCGCGCAGATTTCTGGGGCGACAGACACGGCGGTATCGGTCATCCTCGCGGTGAGTGGTTTCCTGCACTTGCGGGTCGTGGGTCGGCCGTAATTTATTCGATTCCAGTACCTTGCGCAAGACAAGGACGAAAACGAAAAGTTCAAGTGGATCGTCAGGGACCAAGCCGGCGAGAGGTATTACCCTTCCTTCGAAGTTGCAAAGATCGTTGGACTCTCGTCGAAGGCAGTTTCGAAAGTCACTTCCAGGGTCATGGCAGTGGATGGGGATCGTCCGGGAAAGATTAACCTTGGGTTGAGCGTCAAGTTTGAGGCGAAGGCCCGGAAGGTTATTGATTATTCCCGCAAGACAGACCGATATTGGGAGTTTAGCCAGACAACTGTGGCTCTGATCAAGGAATATAAGGTCATCGGTGCCAATATATTACAGACTGGCTTACTCATTTTTTCGCTCGTTTAGGAAAATTTTCCTGAGGTCATGAGGCACCTTGAGAAGAACGGAAACGGTGAATTGCCGTTGCTTAGATGTGTTCTGCGCATGTTTAAACTTTTTGGCCTTAGATTTTCTCAAGTTATCCGAAGTGTTCCCTGGTCCAACCTCCGATGCGAGAATCAAGGAGCTCAAGGCCTGGCTTGTGGCAAAAGGCATTCGGGATTTTGAAGCCGTACCTCTAAATTGCGACAAGGTTGGGATGGTAAGATTGCGAATAAGTCTTGTTCCGGTTCGGGTTTTGAACCTTGATGTTAGGAAACGGTCAAGAAAATAGAGGAACTGGTCGATCAGCTGTCAGAGAAACGTGCGCAGATGAAGAAAGTGATAGTGAACGGCATCCCTCGTCAGGCAGTTCTCAAACCTGCACATGCGGTATACCGTTTACAAAACCAGCGGTTCGATATTGGGGACAGGGTCGTGATGGTCAAGGATTCTGGGTCGGTTCCTCTATCGATCAAAGGCGTGGTCATCGGAATCAATGCGAAGGCACTTGATGTGGTTTGGGATGTTTCGTTCATGTCAGGGTCGACTTTGGGGAACAGGTGTGTGACCCATCTAAAATTTTCGACAGGGGAAATCGTCGGCTAACCCCGCATTCTAGGTGTTCCCAGTATCGGGGGGGCACGGCTGAATTCCACTCCTGTCTGAATCTCAGCAACCCTCAGATGGTCACCTCGACAAACCCATCAAAGCCACGGAAATCGGATCCAGACGGTGGTCCCTACCGCGGGGCTCTCCAGCGGACACCACCCCAGTCAGTGTGGAAACCACCCGTAAACCAAGGGTCAGATACATCATTTATGATACACGGAGCCACGAGTTTAATATTCCTCTTGACCGTTTTGCGCAGCCCTGTCCACATAATGGCAAATCCTCGCCGCGGCCGCGGCGGCTCTATGAACGGTCGCGGAAGTGGAACGCCCGTACCAAGACAAGACGCTGAATCTTCCTCCGACCATCGAGCAAATCGTACCCAGGAATCTCGGACACCCGGTGACGATGTTCCGAACTATCGCGGCTCTGGAGGGTCACGTGGCTCTGGTACGAGAGGGGGTGTTGTCCGTGGTGTGTTAGGTGGGAGGGGTGGATTCACCGGTGGGAGGGGTGTCAACCTGCCATCGAGGGGCGGAGGGGGATCCCGCGGCCGTGGAAGAGGACAGGGTGCGCTGTGGAACGCCTCGTAACCTGGATCCGAACACAGCAGGTATTTATCGGTAACCATCTGTTGTAGCCTACGCGTTTCTATCTCTCTGTGCAGTGGTAATGTTATTTTCGTACGATTTCGAATATTTTCTGGACGCATGATCAGGGATTCACCCCCGCGGAAGGAATGTGTCCGCCCTCCATGCTTTCTGAGGAGGAGCACAGTTGAAGGATCGGGGACACAAGTGGGCCCACGGAATAGGTTCCGAATGGAATGGATGATCCGCAATCTGGTCTCGTCCAATCGATCTGGAGCGATTCGGTCCGGCGTCTGCCGAGAAGTCACAGTGGTACGATTGATTTTTCGGCATTTATATCTCTCGTTGTTTGGGACGTGTCGGTTTGTCCTCGTCCTCTTCCCAATGGCAGGAAACTTGACAGCGATAATCCCTCTGGAGGACCTCTTCTTCCCCGGTCTCGCAAATGTCAGCTACGTCAAAATCTTCGCCGCCCTCGTCGCGTTTCCGGCAGTGGTCATCATCCTTCATGCACTCAGCCAGCTTGTACGCGTGCTCCGCCTGGCTCGTCTTGGTGGAGTTTATCTGACCTATTGCCATTTAGTTTCTGCCTCGCGACAAGAGTCTCCCTCCAGTCGTTTTCCATTGGGTACCCATCGTAGGTTCCGCTGTAGAGTATGGGATGGACCCTATGGGGTTCTTTGACCGCTGTCGCGAGAAGGTGCGTCGCGAGAAATTCTGAACGATACGTCGTGATGTTGACCTCCCTTTTTCAGCATGGAAATGTGTTCACCTTTATTCTGCTTGGCCGCCGTATGACTGTCGCTCTTGGGCCTAAAGGCAGCAACCTCATCCTTGGCGGTAGACTTTCAGAAGTGTCTGCTGAAGAAGCCTACACGGTTCGTTTACCGTAACAACCGTTCTTCCCCCGTCCCGTTCTCACATGTGATACCAACAGGCGCTCACCACCCCAGTCTTCGGCCCTGGTGTCGTCTACGACTGCCCCAACCACGTCCTCATGGAGCAGAAAAAATTCGTCAAGTTTGGTCTCTCGACTGACAACCTCAGGGCTTATGTGGGAATGATAGAAGACGAGATCACCACATTCCTCAACAGCGATCCCACCTTCTCCGTTTTCCAGGACAAGAGATCAACCGAATGGGGAACCTTCCAGGCTTTTAAGACCTGCTCAGAGATGACCATCCTTACTGCGTCTCGCACACTGCAAGGACCCGAAATTCGAGCTGCTTTGGACAAGAGTTTCGCCGATCTTTACCACGATCTAGACAATGGCTTCACCCCCATCAACTGGTTAATGCCGAACCTCCCCCTGCCCAGTTACCGCCGCCGTGATGCTGCCCAAAAGGCTATGAGTGACTTCTACGTCAGCATCATCCAGAGACGCAAGGCAGAGAACAGGATGGTGAGTTTGTTTATTTCATCAATGGCCCGTTCTTCCTGATTCGCACCCAGGATGAACGCGACATGATGGCTGCCCTCTGTGGTCAAAAGTACAAGGACGGACGCGCTGTCACCGATCGGGAGGTCGCTCACATGCTCACTGCCCTCCTTATGGCTGGCCAACATACAAGCTCTTCAAGTGTCGCCTGGACCGTGATGCACCTGGCTAACAGTCCTACCGTTGCGTATGTTTTTCCGTCTCGTTTCCGTCGCCCATGGTTCACCACCTCTTCAGCGAGGCTCTGTATGAGGAACAAGTGAAACATTTCTCCAACCCTGACGGAACTCTTCGCTCCATGACATATGAAGAAATGAAAGAACTCCCCGTTCTCGATGGTATCGTTCGTGAAACCCTGCGCCTCCATTCTCCCATTCACACGATCATGGTACGCCCCCTTCCATGACGATTTCTCTTTGCGTCTCTCACCCAGGCACAGCGCACGGTCATATCTGACATTGTCGTCCCTCGTGCCCTTTCCGCCCCCTCGGAAGATGGTCAATATATCATCCCCAAGGGTCATACTGCCGTCGCTTCCCCAGCGTTCACTCAGGTCGACAGGAAAATCTGGAAGAATCATGCGGAATGGGACCCGTACCGTTGGATTGATCCTAGTGGCGAGGCCGCTCGTGCTCTCCAGGAGTACCTGACCGGAGACAAGGTGGACTATGGCTATGGGTTTGTCAGCAAGGGAACCGAGAGTGTGTACCAACCCTTTGGCGCTGGAAGGCATCGTTGCATTGGCGAGCACGTGAGTTGCCCGTCTGGATATATAATCTTTACAGGAGACTTAGAAATCCCCCAGTTTGCTTACCTCCAGGTCGGATCCATTCTGGTTACTCTCGTCCGGAACCTTGAGCTCCAGCTCGATAAAATTCCCGCCAGCGACTACAGCGTAAGCTTTCCATCCCCTCGTACGACACGATCTTTCTGATTATACTTACACGCCGATAGAGCTTGTTCGTGTGCCCGCAAGGACCTTGTACGGTTAGGTACCGTCGTCGGGTTGCTTCCAAGTCACAGTAGGGTGGGGGGTTCAGCGAGACAATATCATTACGCTAGATAATAACATACCGTCACGATAATCGATGCGCTTTCGGGGGCCAATAAATCGAATCTACACACCAACAGGCCGCCTTTGAAACAGTGTACGACAGTATATCATGTGGCACTAATGGAACGAACAGAAAGAGAACACAGAAAATGGATGAGAACGGAAAAGCAAGTCCAAAAGCCATGGAGCTCCAACAATGTAGTGGACACAGATTAGGGGCTCCGGGCCGAACACAAACGGAGGCCAGAACACATAGCAAACGTGACCAGGCCATACCGCAATACAGGGCCGTCGACTCAACTCGGGTCTTGCGGCTGCAAGGCATCCCAATCCACCGCGGGCAAACTGTACGCGGTGAACGATTTTAATGTCTCTACCCATTTTTTGGCTTTATCAACCCTCGCTTCAACAGCGTCGAAGTATGCAATCGTCGGAGTGTGAACGTATACAGCAAATAACCAGTTGGACAGGCTCCGGCCGTTGTCTTCGATTGTGTACGTGTTCATACCTGGGATCGCGCTTTCGGAGATGTCGACAAAGTTATCGTCGGTTGTCTGTAAGGCCTCGAGAAGGATTGCAACGAAATAACCATTAGTCGACACGTCGGTCGACATGGGTACGACAAAGAACGAGGTCTGATGCTCACCGAGAACGGTGGGATGGCGTACGACTTTCCCGAGCCACCCTTCAATGTGGAGCGGAAGCCAGGGTCGGATGGCCACGAAGATTTGATGCGAGCCTGCCTTATCAACGCATCGAAAGGTTGCTTATCCGTGGCCGTGCTCATCAGGAGAGCGACCGAGTCTACGGTGTAGCACGCGAGGGAAAGACAGAACGAACCCTCCAACGGGCTAAAAGAAATCCCAACCGCCATCGATAATCCTGGAAATTTGAGGAAAGGGGGTGTCCTTACCCTTGACCAGCTTTGAAATTCCTCCACTTGGTAATCCCGTTCATGAGATCCCAGTCGAGGCAAAATACGAAGTTATTTGGACCGGAACCTTCGTCCGACCCCCGTGCTGCAACCAAGGTACGGATGTTGGCAGCGGAGAAAATGTAGGCTTTCTGCGTTGGCGACCCCTGCCGTGGCGTTTGCGATGCCACTGTAGAATCTCTGCTACGAGCATCGTGAACGGCGGGTGAATAAAGCGAGAGGTGCCCAACGTCCGGAGTTATGGTCGACCGCACGAGTGGAGACAGCGTTCTTGGAGAGTGCAGGAAAATCTTACTCGGCGTGAAGGGGTTTTGTTTTGTTTCAGGCGGAGCCAGAGATAGATCCTGAACGGGGGGCACTGGTGTCTCCATCACTTGATTTTCGTGAGACCCTACTTCCGGATTCTCGGTCTGTGGCTCTGACGCAGATTGAGCAGGTGGTTGCTGTTCGGGGGATGGTAAACCATCACCACGAACAGTGTTCTCACCCGCTCCCTTGCCCGGTCGAGGTGAAGTAGCCCCATTATCGGATTCAAGGATCATATCGCTGCTGGACCGTTGCATCTTGTGTGTCACCGATGAGCTCCAATGTGCAGGACCGGAAGGACAACGGGTTGGAGCTCCAGGAGTAGCAGCTCCAGAGGTCGGCATCGATGGAGCCATCAATGTGGTAGCCTCCGATTCTATTCGAATACGCTTAGCAGGGGGCTCCAGAGATGTTCTGCTTCGCTCTCCGCCCACCGAATCATCACTCTCCCTTCTCCGGACGACGCCATGGATAGTAGTGTTGTCTGGGGTGTGTAAGGGGACCTCGCTGCCTATATCCTGTTGCGATTTTCCAAGCGGTAAATTGACGAGCCATTCATTCGATCCAACTCCGACCCACCTCTACAATTCCGAAGACGGCTTGAGGCTGCTTGGAAGCCTCCACTCTCTTCTCTATTCCCGCTTCTTCCGGATCCGGCGCAGGAACCAGAGAATCCGTCGGAAGTTCCATAGTCATAGGTTCTGGGATAGTTTCGGGGCGCGGGTCCGTGGGACCAGGTGGTTTTTCATCAACATTGCAGGTTTCAACTTCCCCAGGCAGCGAATTGGCTGTGGGGGCTTCTGGGCGTTCGGGATGGTCCACGGGATCGCGAAAGCTTGCATTATTGCCTGGCTCTGCCTCCTGAGGGAAATTTATCGAGGATACTTCAAGTGGCTGCCCAACACCTATTACTTCCTGTGGTATAGGTCGGATCTACTGTTAACCGCAAACATTGCAACACGGACCTCTGTTAACTGGGAATCCTCTGTTTGAGTGCGGCTCGCGCCTGCAACTGCGACTTCTAGTGGAGGTTCGTTCTAGTGAACACCAATCCTGATCAACCGGGATACGGTACTCCGGCGATCCCAGGAACTCACGTCTTCACTTTGGGCCTGTGGCTGGTCCTCCGTTGAGCTCCCTACATCCGGTGCATGTTCCACGAGAGCACCTTCCGGAGGACCTTCGGGTAAAGGGTTCGGCGGGTGGACTGTGCCTGTGGCCTCCTGTTGGACGGTAACCTCAGGGAACAGAGGGTTCGTAGCTTCGGCTATTGAGGGACCTGCTTGTGCCTTGGTTCTCAAAGCAGCGGCGGTATCGACCTCAAAGATAGCCCTGTTTAACCTCCGTCGACCCTTTTTCGGGGGTTCGGGGGTTGTCGCAGGTGGGGCATTTCCGGACTGGTAGATATGATTGCTCATAACTGCGGCCTGCGATGAAGCTTCCGTGGGGTTGGGGTTGTCCTTGACACCCGTGGGCGTTGCATGGACATTGTCACCTAGGGAGAGAGCTACTGGTGATGGACTTGCGGAGCAAAGTATAAACTCACGTTCCGTAGGCGGGAAAGGCCCTGGTTGTGAACCGGTGTTCTCTGTCAGCGTGGGGACTTGAATGATCTTTATTTCTGCATTCTCAACCAACAACTGTAAACGTGCTGAGTGGTGCACGCCGTTAGCGAGACCTGGGTGAATCAGAAACGGATTACCTCTAAGCTCTGGCTCGAAATGATTCAGGTGGCTCCCGACTTGCTTGAGGAGCGATAAGTATGGTTGATACCAGGGATCGAGCCCAGGTAAAGCCCTGCCCAGCTTGAAAGGAATGGATGGATCCCCTTGAACACGGCAGATATTGGCATGCGCGGACTTGATGACGGTTTTATCAGGAAAGGTAGAACCGTCGTATTGTCGGCATACCTCGACAATTGAGACGATCTGAACGCAAGCTCGACGATTAGGGGTATGCACGGGGGAGTCCAAGGGGGTAGACATACCGGGACTCTCGCGTTAGGATAATAAGCTTTGTCCGAGCCTAACCACTCGGTGAACTTGGAGGCCGCACCGGTGAATGTTGGGAGGTTGTTTGATTGCAGTCGAGTGTTGTACTCCACGAATGCAGCATCGTTGTGGGTGTACCGGCTGCCTTGAGGGTCAGGACCGCCTGCAGTCATCGTGCGGACTCCAGAACGAGCGAGCTGAAGAAGCGGAACCGTTTGTCCCCTGGTGACACGACCGCGGGAGTTACAATGAAGTGGCTTGAATCGGAAGCGATCCCGAAAATTTCCAACGCCTGCTTCCACAACGACCGGGTCGGTCGACAGATTTAAGCAAGAACGTTGTCTCTACTACGGGCCCAGGTGCCCACGTAACTGTCTACGTTTCGAGACACGAGGAAACTACAGGGATTAGCAAATAAGTACATTACAAGTATACCGGGTATGAGGATACGAAACAGGACAGCTGGAAGAGGACGCTCAGGTTACAATCTTGTACCACTGTGGCTTGTCGGATACGCCCAAAACCTGCTGAAGTTTCTTCACTTCCTCCCCTGATGGCATCCGTACTGGGGACGCATCGTTGACGAGGAAGTAAAAACAGACGTGGTACCCCTTGGGCCTCCCAATGTCTACGAAGACGGAACTTAGGTTCCTGTTAGGTCCCCCATGGATGCTTGCCAGGTTTATAACATCCTGTTTTGCCACACGGATCTTCCTCTGTTCGATGTAGAAGCTGAGTGGCGGGTTGTCCCTCTCTGTCTTCTTTGGTAGGGCTCCCAGGTCGAGGTTCTTCGTTTCCGCACGCTCAAGAAGCGACCTGTAAGACACGACGATCCCGTAGCAGTGACTGCGGGGGACCCATTCGCTTTGAAGGGGAGTGACCGTTGAGCAAGAGTGGTGGGTGTGGGCGCATGTATTTACCGACTAGGCTCGGGGTGGGTCGCCATCATCGAAAAGCGGACGGATGAGAATGGACGACAGTGGTGGGGAGGGCGAAGGACAACAAAGATTTGCTCCCTTTATGGCACACGTCAATCTGGCTACACCTACGGCCGCACGGGCAGTTACTCCGATTACCGAGGCTCGGTTGGCATCACAGCCAAATCGCCACCCCGACCGGCTCGTGTAGGCCATTATGTAAAGCATTTGAATCGACTCCCGGTGGCACAAGAGGTCGAAATTTCCAGTCGAAGTGTTTCGCATCACAGTGGCGGCGGCACCGCTCAATGTCCCAGTATGAATATGTACACCCGGCTTCCGCACCAGGGCTCGTCCCACATTTTTCGTAGTGGATATTCGTGAGTCGGAAGGAAGTGTTCACGTATGTGCATGTCCACCTGGATTGTGAATGTAGTTGTAAACGTTGCAGTTACTGGGATCAGGACCGTGATGTCCCCCTCGTTGATTCACTGGAAATTCGGACCGAAACAGATCCTTGAGAATTGTCAACAAAATGCTCATAAATTGGCTGCTATTCAGGAGTTTCCGCGGCACGCTTGACGAGTGGGAAGGCCGTTGTGAAGGGGCATGCGCAAGCGATCCTTGCTGGTGCGCCGAGTCGTTCCCGTCGAGACACGGGCCGGGTAAATCCTTTGAAAGAAAACGAACAAGGAGGTCTGCTCCTGGGGCGGTGGGAATTACACATCTAGCTTGCATTGTAACAGAGGTGACGGAGGGTCTATGCCAAACAAAACCGCTAGATACAGCTCCCCACCCGTACAACCGAATAGATCAAGCAAAGAGTCTCTTCGTGTATCTGTGGAGTGGATGCAATGTCAGCAACTCAGGGTGCAGTCCGAGGGTGTACTCACGAGTTCAAACCATGAACACCTCCCTCAACCTGAGCGCTGGCAGTCCTCAGTTCGAACCGTACCGCTCCAGACTTGACCTTGTCCATAAGTTCCTTCATAGACCGCACACCAATGTCCTGGAACGAGTGCTGTACACCGGCGTAGAGGTATGGCAGAAAGGCTTTGACAGATCCCTTATCCTGCACATCTCCAGAGACACCCTGTGCGACTTTAACGGTGGATGACTCAGAAAAGTAGCGGGTGGTGGCAGCATTCTCATGGCTGGCAGCCATCTTTGCAGTCTTGGGACCAAGTTTGTCCTTTGAGGGAGTGGTATGGTCCTTCTGTTCCATGGCCTCCTGCAAGAACGAGTTAAATAAATGCATCCGCGGTGTACCGCAGTACCGACCAGACTGCCCATGCCCCTATAAGCCTTGACGCGGACACCATCGTGGTAGAAATATTCTCCAGGTGCTTCCATAGTACCAGCCAAAAGTCCTCCCATCATCACAGCACTGGCACCAAGAGCCAAAGCCTTGACAACGTGGCCAACGTTGCTTATACCACCGTCAGCAATCACCGGGACCCCAAATCTGTTGGCAAACTCAGACACGGAATAGACGGCAGTAGCCTGCGGTCGGCCTACTGCCATGACTTCCTGGGTGATACAAATCGAACCCGATCCCATACCGACGCGGAGACCATCAGCACCTGCAGCAATAAGGTTGGCAGCCTGCTCGCGGGTGACGACGTTTCCGGCGATAACTTCGAGTTGTGGGAAGATCGCTTTGATCCAGTGTATCATCTCCTCCTGGTAAATAGAGTTGCCTTGGGAAGAATCGAGGACTACGATATCCAGGCCGGCTTCAACCAAGTGACTAAGGCGATCGCGGTCAGCTGGGCGAGTCCCGATAGCGGCGGCAGCATAGAGTTGTTTGCTGTCTGGACGCTTGGATGCATGAGGGTATGACTGGGTTTTGAGGAGATCGGAGCGGGAGAGGAGGGATTTGAGTCTGCCTTCGCTGTCGATGATCGGCAGTTTGCCCTTCTTGGATGTTCGTAGAATGGCGTTCGCTTCTTTGAGTGTGATTCCCTCTTGCGCAGTTACGAGCGATGTGGTCATGACAGATGAGAGAGGAGTATTGGGTTCTTCGAACTGGATGTCTCTAGAAGTGACGATTCCGACGAGCTTTGAGCCAAGTTTTCCATCCTCTGAGAAATGGTCAGGGTGTGTATGATATCGTCAGCGAACATAGAAGCGCACCGGTGATCGGAATGCCCGCGAAGTTTTGGGTGGCTTTGATGTCAAGTACCTCCTTGACTCTGTGGTTTGGCCCCAGCACAACGGGAGAGGTGATAAAGCCGTTCTCATAACGCTTGACGGCCCTGACCATTGCCGCCTGGGACGTAACCGATTGGTTGTGATGTATCACTCCGATTCCTCCGAGGAGCTGACAAAGGGCGCAGTCGGCGGGTTTTCCACCACCGACGAAAAACCCAAAGAAATGCGACTCACAGCCATGGAGATAGCCATATCTCCTTCAGTTACGGTGTCCATTGGAGAACTAACGAAGGGGGTGTTGAGAGTGATGTTGCGAGTGATCTTGGTTTCGACGGTGACATCGCTGGCCGCAAAGTCGATCCTCCCGGGTAGGAGCAGAAAATCGTTATAAGTGAGACCACCGTGGATCTTCGAGTCCATGAGATCCCGAGCGGAGAGGCCATCCTGGTGTTCGTAGTCCTGGAGGACTTGCAACGCCTGCGAGGGTGGGAGACAATTTTGAGCAGCCATTTGTGCACGTGACCCGCCTGGTGGCAGCAACGACTCGGAGTTCGGAAAGCCATCTTTGGCAAGTTGTGGTGAGGGTCTCTGCGTCCGTCGTCTCGCTGCTAGCCCCAACATTCCCACAGAATGCGTACAGGCAGAGCCTGAACACAGCAGATTCTAGGAGATTCGCACCGCTCCCCAATTTCGATGGATTCCGACGATCCGCGCGCCGAACCGCATACACCCATAGACAAGGGGAAACAGCGAGCAGCTACTCCAGAACCTTCGGAACGAACGCCTCTCTTGCCGCCTAGTTCTTCCCATACAATCCATCAATCTCGTCCCCATCTTTCCCTTCCAGAACAACCCCCCCACCAGAACCTCGTCAGGAAGCTCCTCATCGTCTTTCTGGCCACCCTCGTCGCATGCGTTGTCGTCTTAGTCTTGGTTTTGCTGTTCGCCCTCAGCTATTCCTCTCGCGTCTCGAGCCTTACTGCCCAGGACATACTCGACCGCGGGTTATTCATCGAAGGACCAGACCGCATAGACGTATTGAACGCCACGAAAGAAGGTGGGGTGTGGATAAGAGTGGATGGCCGGGTGGGGTTGGATGTGGGTAGAGTCCTTCGCGTCCATCCAGACGACGGGGGCCTCATCTGGACTGAACTTTGGAAAGGCATCGGTCGGTGGGGTGTTCGTAAAGTTGGAATGATCTCTGTTCAGCTCTCCCAAATCACTGTAACGTCGCGCAGCGAGCCGTCGCTGTCCCTCGCCTTATTGACGGTACCCACAGTCGAACTCCCACTCTCGCCGGATCCTCCTTCCAATATCGAGTGGTTAACACCCATGTCTGTCCCGATCAATATTCGCCCTTCGAACCACACCGAGGATCTCATCCGTTTCGCGAACGAAAGCTGGATGTCTGGCATCATCCAGGTTTCTGCCACCATTCTTTCCATACGTGTGACAGGCGGGAAGATACACGAAAACACATGGAGGGGTGGTTTTGGTACAGAGCGTTCGAACGTTTCGATCGCCGTACGAACGGAAAGTGAGCCTCTTCTTCCAGCATGTTCCGTTCTGCCATTTATCGTTTCTAGTACCGCAGTTCCCTGGCCTTCCAGACCCCGGAAACAACACACACTTCCCCCCGTTTTCGCAGTTGATCACCTTGAACACCTTCCATATCTTTTCCGGCCTTGGCCGGCTTCACGTTAACGCCTCTGCCACGTTTTTAACTCCAGTCCCTGCCTCGGTGCAGTTAACGGTGCCTTCACTCCCATTCATCATTTCACTCCCACCACACCCAAACGACACTCTCCCGAACCACACCGCCCCAGTCGTGCACGTAGAAACCGACCCTCTCACCCTGACTCATCCCAACACGACAGTTCACGTCCACGGTCACGTAGCCGCTTTCACGCATGACTCGTTTCCTTCACTTTCCAGTTTTGTAACCTCGTATCTTAACGGACAATCACCGAAGATATCCTTATCAACACCTCTCCTCCCCGATATCACCGTTGACACCCTCTTTCCTGCCCCTGATCCTCTGCCTCAAGTTCTGCAAAATGTAACGATAAAGGACATGAAAGTCCTGCCACTTACATCCAGTACGATGCTTGCAAGTGGAACGGTTTTCGCGAACATCGTGTTGCCGAAGGGTATGGAAATATCATTACAGGTTGACGCCGTATACCCACAACTGCTGGTTTACGATGGCCCTGTACCTGACGACGAATTCCTCAGAATGGAAGACCTACTGGAGGAGGGTGATGTCGATTTACCCGATCCCATGCCGCTGCCTGATCCGCTGCCTGCCAATGCATTTGCTCGCATCCGGCCAGCACAGTGGCTCGAGTCGATTAGTGTCCCACTCCGTCATCGAGATGGGGAGGGTTCAGTTTTTGCAGTTTCGGCGAAAATAGTCGATATTCCATTGGAGGTACTCCCAGGCAGACAACGGGAGTTCCGAAAATTTGTTGGGAAGGTACGGCATGTTTTAATGATACCCTCTCCTTTCTGTTGACGTTCTCCCAGGTCATTTTTGGCGGTGGTAGCGGCGCTCTCGCCGGAATAAGTGGCGTTGCCGCTGTTCAGGTACAAGTTGTTGGGCTCGGCAAAGATGAGGTACAATTAGAAGGATTGCCCTTTTGCGGAGATGTCCGGGTTGGTAAGAGGGCAAAGCTCGACAGAGAGGACGTTTGAATGGTCGGTTTTGTATCTATGTACACTCGTGCTCGCGCAGGTGCTGTATTGTTGTATTGTATACATCAGGGCAATGCACTTCGGACCCTGCACGATGGTGTAGCGTCAGTGAATATCGACATTTACTTTCTCTACAGCATCAGGGAAAAGTGTTTTGATCTGTAGACCAATCATTGTTCCATGGCCTCCGTAGCACACATCTCATTGCAATTTACTACATAGCACCATGTAGTGCCACATGACCCAGAGGAGGCCACACCGGCTCAGTGGTATGCTACAACATTCCCAATACGTTCAAGTGAAATATTTACAGGTCGGAGAACCTAGGGTTAAGTCGGAGAGGTTTGGCATCGCCGCCCCAAGGTCCTCAAAGGCTTGGTCGGTGAGTCGGAAGATGCACCTATGGCGGCGACTACTCCAGCAGCCCACGTCGAGGGACCTCAGATTCGTGAAGAGGCCGGGGACGACAACGCCCAGGAGGGTCAAGTGGGCGATGGTCGAGGTGGAGAGGACCCTGAGTGAGGTTGAGAACCTAGCCAGCCCCACCATCAAATCCTGGAAATCGATAACGTAGACACTGAACACATTGGCCATCTTCAAGCCCGGGTTGTGGAGATGCTCGAAGAACAGCCGGATATAATTTCCGTGGAACTGGAAGAGGGAAACCGTTTCAAGGCTCGGCAGGGAGTTTGGTGGAATTACGTCGGTAAAATGCGCTTGCATCAACTTCAACTCTCGTAGCTGTGGTAAATTTGCTACGATGGGAATATACTCCGCTTTCAAGGGGGATCTGATCACAAGGTTCCGGAGAGTGTGACGGAAAGCGGAGATCAGCCCCCGACCTCGTGGGCGGAACGTGAGTCGCCGACGACGATGTCCAATGTCAGCGATTGTACCCCGTGGCATCCATCAGAGAAGTTCGATAGTATAGGTTGGAGTAGTACGCTATTCTCTCGCGGGAGGCTGAGTGTGAGATCCGTGACGCTTGGAGACAAAGACGCAAGGGTGGATCGCGCGACGTCCCAAGTAGTCTCGACCAGCAACCGTAATGAAGCAACTCTGGGCCAAAGGGGGTCGAACCCTGATTTCATCTCGAGAAAGGACATGGCCTCCGGGGATACATCCACTTGGAGTATATCCCGCGCCCCTATCACCAGATCGACAACGCGCGCCGCGTATCTTCTGAATCGCTCCCATTCACCCGCTGTGGGGGTTTGGGTGATGGACTGAATTTTGAATGTGAACAACACCGGAGACCAAAGTTTGTTCCCACTCACGTAGACTTCGTCCGTTATGATCCAACAGTCCGCAGATAATGTTTGTAGGATGATGTGGAGGTGCTTCTGGCGTTGCCACAAGACGTCCATGATTGGGTCCTCGATGGTTATACAGCAGCATGCGAGGGCGAGGAGAGACGCAGATCCCAGATCCACCGTCTGCGTTGAAGGCTATCCGACGGACTAGCTCTTCAATGTAGAATACTTGATTCATCACAAAAGCGTGGTGGGTGGGGTGGTGGTTATCTTGAGTGGTTCTGAAGTACTTAGTACGGTGAGTAACGGCACGTGCCAGAAGGACACCTGACATATCGAGAAAATAGCCGAAGGAGATATAATGGTGAACGCCCACTCCAAATGCAGTGCCTTGATTGCGTGCAGCACTGATCGTCGTACAATGAGTGGAAAAACAGGCAGCAGAGAGGAATCACAGAGGTTAGATACAACTGTTAAGTACGGGCAGATAATGGTAACGCCTGATGTCAGTCGAAATCCCCAAATTCCCAACTGTAACATTCCTGCATGGGGCATCAGCGGACGATGACCGGAGGGTCTATCAAGAACACGGGATTGGGGGAAGTGGACTGGAGGGGGCAAGGGAGCGGAAGAAGGGGGGACATCTGTCGCCGAAAGAAAAACTCACGACACAATCACGTTGTGGGACTGCCTCTGGGACCCTCCTACCCAGTTCCTCCGCAGGTGGCCACGGGTCCGCTAGGACCTTCTCAATCATATTCATAATGGGGTGATTTCGGACATCGACGCCCCACGATAAGTTGGACACAGTGTCATACACAATCGTTTTTCCGAGATGACATCGAGATTCCATGGCATAACCAGCGATGGAGCACGAAGAGAAAACGCCGTTGCACGTTCCCATCGGTACAGGATCCGCGGTGTGATACACGTGGGTAACGTGGTGGGTAGAAGGCTAAGAAGGCAGCTGTGAGTTTGAGTAGAAATGTGTCAAAAGGGAAATGTTAATACTGGTGATGGTAAGTGCAACCTCTCTGAGGCCATGCGTTCACCAGGGGACTCAAACGTGACAACTGGGACGCCGAATGTGACACCCAACAATGAGGCCAACGCGCCACCGAGTGAATGACCAATGATCCATATGTCTGAGTGGGGGTAGATGTATGACAGGTTGTTGTAGAGGTTCTGTACCATCTCTACATCAGGTCCGGATTTCAAGAGAGAGTGGATGTTGCTCACCGTTCCAATTTGATAGAAGATGCTCTCCGTGATTAACGAATACTCAAGGCAGTCCTGAGAACACTTCCAACCACCGCGGTGACAGTCACAGACCGGAGTCCACGACCAGTCCACCTTGGCACAGCAGCAACTAAACAGGAGGTTATCGTTCAGTTTGTCTTTCTTCGCTGTTGGCCCTCCACCGCCAAGGAATCCCGCCGAAGTGCCCTTGATAGACAGTATGATAGTGGAGTTGTCAGGGGTAGTGAAGACGTGACCCCGGAACCCGTCTGCATCAGGTTCCCAACCAAAGTCATAGCCCTACACGCGGAAGCAAATGAATTTGAGGGATCGAGCAAAGGTTGAAGTCGTACCGTGCTCCAGTTTTTCCCCAGGGGATACCATTCCTTGTCCTCGGGCTGCAGATATGCATTGCTCGTCATCTTAGCGAGTACAAGCAGGGTTTCTCTACTCTCAACGTCAGGTCCTGTGATTTCTTCCTCGTCCCAGTCCAGAAGGGTACTCTGGCCAAACTTCATGGATCGATATCGTGCATTCCTGACCGCATCGAATGAAGGTGGTCGATAAGACGGCAGTAGTGTCGTATCAACCGTGTATTCCTCGGAGGCATATACGGTGACGTTTCCCGCGTACGATGTATGGTCAACGTCGGAGAAAAGTACATGGCCATGCTCCGATACAGCGTGCAGATGTCGTAACCGGAACGTCAGTCGAGGAGCCGCTGACGACGCCGCGGGGGTTATCTGCCGATGTGGGTCGTAGGAGGTGATGAAGAGAAAGTTGAAGAGGCTGAGGAACAATGAGGGGAGCATACCGTTCCGATCACTGCGATCACTTTCTGCCACCCCCTTCCACCGAACGCGCCCTTGGTCTCGACGTCCAGCATGTCTTTGTGGGTTCCCTCGCGTGTTTCACCAGTGCTTTGTAGATCTCATCGCGCCGTTCTTTGATTTACAGTGGAGGATTCGGAACGAAGCCAGCAACGACCGGCGTGTTTGGCGGCGCCCAGCCACAACAGCAGACAGGATCTCTCTTCGGGGGGTCGCAGGCGACAGGAACGCAGACGGGCGCGTCTCTCTTCGGTCAGCCCCAGCAACAACAACAGCCTGCGGCAGGCGGGCCTCCATTCGGCAACACTCAGACTCAGCAGCCACAGGGTGGAGGATCGTTGTTTGGGAGCGCCCAGCAGCCTGCACAATCTACTGGCGGGTTGTTTGGAAGCACGACGACCCAACAGCAGCCCGCCCAAGGTGGACCTCTGTTCGGGAGCACCACAACTCAACCGACTCAGGGTGGCGGACCCTTTGGTGGACAACAGCCCTCTCAACAACAGCAAGGGGGGTTGTTTTTTGGCGGCGCGCAACAACCGGCCCAGCAGCAGGGAAGCTCTCTCTTTGGGAGCACCCAACAACCCGCCACCGGACAGACGTCATCTCTCTTTGGAACGACACAACAGCAACCTGCCACTGGGACTCCACTGTTTGGTAACGCCCAACAGCCACAAACAGGATCCTCGCTATTCGGAAATACCCAGCCCTCATTATTTGGTGCCACATCCACCACGACTCAGCCCCAGCAACAATCATCCACTCTGGGAACGACGTTCGGTACGAAGTCTCTGACTCCTCAGCCGACTCTGACTGATCCAACTGCTTGTCGAATCTGGGGGGAACCCGTTTACACAAACCCAGAGTAAGTGTTCACTTGTATTTTCATGAATCTGATCCCACGTTCTTTCCCTAGTGGCTCGTGGGTTCCGTCAACGCACTGTGTCGTGGAAGATACTGATCGGACGCAGGCTCTCGAAAACACTCCTCTTCACGAAATCCACCAAGTTCAATGACTTACCCGACAATCTTAAAAAGGTTTTCGAGGACATCGAGTGAGAGCCGTGCGCAAAGTACCCACCGCCACATATTGACCCTCTCCACAGTTCACACATTCAGGGTCGGGTGCATATCGGCAAAGAACTCAAGCAGCGGAAGCTCTCCGAACAAGCTACGAAAGGCAAAGAGCTCATCCGTGATGTCCACAAGGTAGCCTTGGGTCTCTGCCACCTCGTGGAGGAATTTTAAAGCACCTTTACATCCCTACTCAGGAACTTGCAAATGCTGCCTCGACTCTACGTGCGGATGTACATTCCACCAAGGACCTGAAAACCAAGGCAGACCAATGCGTTCAAGATACGATTGTTGCCATTCGGATCCTCGACGGCCATAGGAATGCACAGAACGGGGCTTACCTCAAGAACCACGCCACCTTCCCGTTGGAATTCTTCGACAGGATCACCGTCCAGATGTGGGAACGTTTGCATTGGTACAAAACCATGATTGAAGTCCGTGATTTGTAATCCCCTCGCAACCTCCCCATAAATGACCTTTTCCAAGCAAATTGAACGGAAACTCGCATCGGCTTCCGCACAAACACAATACACCCCCCAATGTGAGCCACTTTACCCCCACCCGTAGAATACCGCTCACGGCCTTCACCTTTTTCACAGCGATTACCTCCACACTACAGGCGCAACACGCGACCTTCGTGGCGCTTGCGAACAAGACGGCCGTGATTGACGCGGAACTCCAGAAGATAAAGACGTTGTATACGCAGCTCTGGAGAGCGCGTACGGGCAGCATGCGTGATCCGTTCAATGAGTTGGACCAAGGTACTGGAAAGGACTTTGGCCTGGAGGGGTTGTCTGTTTGAAACATTTGAGACTTTGCTTGTTTACTTTCGACACAGGGCGCGCGAGGTGCCTAGACATATGTAGCTGTTGTCCTGTGCTCGAGACCAGAGTGCGGCTGTGTTGAGTTGTGGCAGGCGATCAGCGCTTCAGCGCTTCCCGCCCTTGTTTATAACCATGCCGCCGGAAATCCTCCTGGCCCTTCCGCATTCTCTCCACGTCCTACCCACCATCAACCCGTACACTAGGATTTTCGCGGCAACATGGCGTACAACCAGCCTGACATGGTTTCTGGCGAGCAGTACAGATATGCTCTGACTAACTTTGTGAGCCTCGGCCGGTGGTCAAGATGATTGCAATGTTGTACGTGGTCACTAACGCGGCCTCTGTCATACAATAGCGTATTGCCCACGAAAAAGTTGAGGAACAACGGATCCAGCTGCAAGAGCAGGAAAAACAGATCGCCCTGCTTCGCGCCCGGATCGCCACCTTGGAGGGAGGGAATCAGGGAATCAAAACGAAAGAAGGCCAGAGCTCTGTCGATGATTTTTCAATCAGGGTGAGCGGACAGTATTCCAACAACACAGACCGTCGCTCATCGAGTTTCCTTGCAGAACACGGCGTCAAGGTTGGAACGGCTTATCAACGGATGGGCGGTCGATGTCGTTCGGACGCACCGTCAACAACTCAACGATATCCGTCAAGCCGCGATCTTAGATATCTACGAAGGCTACCCTCCAGAAGAGGAGGAGATAACGATAGGGGATGCTACCGCGATGCAGGTCCAAAACCTCCTGCGGCATGCGATCTCGCAGGCTATATCAGAGGGGACCGTGAATTGTTTGATTGTGACGAACTCCCCGGAGGCGAACATCCAATTGACGAGGATACACGAACACATTTTTGCCCGTATGCAGTCCCACGATTACATTTGAATTCGGTGGGCTAATGTTGAGCCCCCAGGTGACCCAACCGTGGCCTCCGTGTGGAGACGTCAGACATTCTCGGCGGCCGTCGAAACATTCACCCCCGAGATGTCTCAACTGATTCTCGACGAACACATGCCGAATCTCACTAAAGTTCTCAATTTGTACCCTGCGACAGACCCGGCGTCCCAACAGTCCCCAACTTCCGTCACCCGCGTCCTCGAAGCTGCGTACGACTTCTCCCGGATGCTTCACGGGTCTGCATCTTCTGCAGGCGGTACAGTAGACGCTTTCTACCGTGCTTTCGTGCCCGAACTCTCGAGTACCCTCTACCCAAGGCAAATCGAGCTCGTAAAGCGATGCCTGACGAGCGAGAGGGGAGAGCCCGACAAGGTCGGCACTACGATCTTCCCTGGGCTGGTGAAAGTCAGCAGGGGACCCGTTACCCCGAACGATAAGCCGGATGTGAACAATGTCGTGCAGACGGTTGTCAGAAGGGCGCAGGTGATTTGTAATTGCGCACTTGGAATGAGTGGACCTGGGGGATCGAGTGGACCGGGTAGCGTGAATGGTTCGGCCATGAGTTCTCCTTCTCCACCTATTTCTCATTCGCCCCACTCTCACGCTCCGGTGTATGGTGGGATTGGCGGACCACCAGCGATCTAGGTCTTAGGTGCTGGGTTTGGTCCTGTTGTTACAATTCCATCTCTTTTATAACTCGTTTACCTATACGTGTACTAGGAAAAATCACCCCCTCTTATTTACTCGCATGAGAAGAGCCAGGGTCGAATGCATTGTACATCCTACATCCTTTTGATTCAGGGCACATCCCGAGTGCGAGCAACCACAAAGTGGCCAGCTTCGACATGAATACCTTGATACCAGTGTCCTGACCCGAGGAGGAAGTCAGGGAGGA
>Ga0307517_10000403_pt1 | contig 73900 bp, 74 predicted proteins | sample 23_EM_MG_FD_194515 | JGI IMG/M metagenome (GOLD analysis project Ga0307517, IMG submission 194515) | Populus trichocarpa ectomycorrhiza microbial communities from riparian zone in the Pacific Northwest, United States - 23_EM | ecosystem: Host-associated > Plants > Roots > Unclassified | place... | reverse complement strand
GCATTGTGGGTTGCTGCGCACATGCATGATGAGAAATGCTATGAGGAGCAGGCTCCAGCACTAACAGCTTATCAGATTGCGCATTTTCGAGATAGCACTTGAGATCCACTGGTCAGTACATATATGATACCGCCATTGCTCAGACACGGAATATAAATATCGAAGCATCTTCACTGCTATTAGACACAACAAGCACGGAGAAGAGATCTTATCAATATAATAAGTTTCTATCTTATCGTTACCAATACTTCGACGATCTATCCCGAAGTATACCATTATATCTAGCCTACATTCCTCGTGTCTTCTTACCGAGTACTCCGATATCAAGCGATTCAGGTCCTAGCCGTCGGAATACCTCACGCTCAAGCTACCACCTAACATTATCCTGCTGTATCTAACTGCCAGGTAGCGGTTCGCACAGCTTTCAGAGCAGGAACCAGACCTGTGTATCATTCTCAATCTCCAATTGAGTCTGATCATGGAGACTGATCTGCAAAGACAGAACTTGCCAATGGCTAATGAGGTTGCAATGATCCTGTCAGAGGAATATGGCAGGGGAGGCTTTCCTCATATTGTATTAGCTGAGAGGCTTAATGGTGAAATTCCCAACCCTGGATTCTTCATCCTTAACTCCCACCATGCTTTATACATGCCACTGCACTATGTGCTCATCTTCGCTTATAGGGAGCCTGGCTGGCACTGGGCAAGAACTCTCCTCAATGAGGATAGCAATCGCCAGAACTTGACGATGTCACAGAGGGCATTTTACAGGTTCCGCTTACACCAGGACTGAAGAGCCAGCTACTCTTATGAGATCCCAAAGGCTCTTCCCGCAATTCGTGGTTCATGCCTAGGCAGCTTGTGATCAGCACAAGCTGAACTGGCTCAGAACAAATCAGGCCAAAATTAGACCTGATTTGTACTATGGTCTTGCCAATGTACAGCAACGAGGTGATGTGAATATGGATGACGTTGGACGCAGAGCTTGCTTGCCATCAAGCTATGTTGGTGGAGACAGATTCATGCAGCAACTGTATCAGGATAGTATGGCTCTGGTATGCCACTTTGGATAGCGTTCACTGTTTATTACGTTTACGGCAAATCCAAAGTGGGCAGATATCCAAACCAACTCCTACCTGGACAGACAGCCATTGACCGCCCAGACCTTGTTTCCTGAGTCTTCATTCTCAAGCTTCCTGATCTGTTGGATCAGATCAAGCATAAGCAGGTATTTGTCCTTGGCGTGGCTAGGTATGGACGATTGAATACATGAACCGTGGGCTTCCTCATCTTCATCTTCTTCTATTCCTGCAAAGTGATGCCCAAGTCCTTACCCCTACCTTTATTGACAGGTTTATTTCTGCTCCGCTGCCAACCAAAGATGATATCATTGGTCAACGGTTGAGAGAAATCATTCAGACTACAATGGTACACACCCAGTATGTTGGGGGAAATGGTAATGCCTTATGCATGAAAGACCTAAACCCAGCTATTGTAACAACCTGTCATCAGGGATATCCACATACCTTGTTGGAAGAGACAACGATTCCAGAAAATGGCTATTCACAGTATCGAAGGCGCAATACAGGCAGGTTCTTTATCATACATGTTCCTGGATCCGGAGGTACCCTTACTGCCAGATTGACAATCGTAGAGTTGTACCATACAGCCCCTACATGGCTCTCCGCTACAATGCTCACATAAATGTTGAGGTTTGCTGTTCAGTGCAAGCTGTGAAGTCTATTCACAAATACATTTATAAAGGCGGAGATAAAGCAACCAGGAGTGTCGAGTCTGAGCACGAGGTGATCAAGCACTATCTCCATGGACACTATTTAGGTTCAACTGAAGGAGTTTGGCATTGGTTTCAATTTGCTATGCATGAAGAACTGCCACCGGTAACTCATCGGCAATTACATCTTCCAGGGCAACAAGCTGTTTACTTTGCGGGTCATCATGATTGTGATCATATTCGTGATCTAATGGAGGGGTCTATGACTAGACTGATGGCTTTCTTTTCTTACAATGCACAGAATGAAGATGGCAGGCAATTCCTCTACTATGAATTTCCTGAGCACTTTGTCTATGTGTGTAAGATAGGCTGGAAGAAGAGGCAAAAAGGGACTGCAGTGGGCCAGATGTATTCGGCCAGTCCCTTTCAGGGCGAGAGGTATTATCTCCACTTACTATTAACCCTTGTTCGAGGAGCTACCAGTTTTGAAAATCTCAGGACAGTTGATGGTATAGTCTACCCTACATTCAAAGGTGCCTGCATTGCCTTAGGGCTATTAGAGGACGTTGGAGAGTGGGTAGCCCTCTTTAGGAAAGATGCACAGTTTATGACGGGTAGGGCTTTGCGACATCTATTTGCTTTGGCCCTGCAGTATACAACTATCAACAACCGACTTGCCATTTGGGAATCATTTTGGCAAGTGATGCGTGATGATATTCCTCATATATTGACTACTGTGAGGGTTCCAGTTCCCCCAGGAGATGAGGATATTGTGGGTAGGATTGACCCTGACTATGGTCTTTTCCTTATTCAAGAGTACTTAAGGGAATTTGGAAAATCACTGTCAGATTGTGGGTTGCCAGAACCAGTCCTTTCATGGGTGGCACAACAATCTAACCAGAATATTGCACTCATTGAGAAAGAATTAGCCTAAAAGCCACATCAGGAAGAAGAAGCATATCATGGAATGAAAGCACAGCTCAATCCAGAGCAGAAAAATTGTTTTAAAGAAATAGTCAATATCGTGGAGCAATATGAGAGTAATCCTCATGGATATCATAGGTCTGGTTTCTTCCTCCAAGGTGCAGCTGGGACTGGAACGACATTTCTCTATAATTGTCTTTGTAGTTACCTACGTGCTCAGGGAACGATTGTCCTTTGTGTCGCGTCATCTGGTATTGCAGCACAATTGTTACCAGGTGGCCGAACAGCTCACTCAAGATTCAAGATTCCCTTATCCAATGGCCTCCATTCTGGGTGTAATATTAGTAGCAACTCACCTCTTGCCCACATGATCAGAAAAACCTCCTTGATCATTTGGGATGAGGTGCCTATGCAACATAAGTCCTGCTTTGAGGCAGTTAACTGGACCTTGAATGACCTCTGTCATGTGAGTGATAGTTCTCTCTTTGGTAAAATTCCCACAGTATTGGGTGGAGATTTTGCACAAATCTTGCCAGTTGTAAGCCGAGGTTCAAGGGAGGCTACTGTACCAGCTTGGATTCAGCATAGTTCTATCTGGAACAGCTTGCAAGTATTAAGGCTTAAGACGAGTATGAGTATTGAGGCTAACGATTCCAACCAGATCTTGATTGGCTTTCCCAAGAGTCTTGTGAATGATCTAAATATGTATGGAAAGATATCTCTACCAGAATATATTCGCAAAGTTGAAACAGTTGATCTACTGGGTGATCAACTGTATCCACAGGCTCTGCTGGATGAAGCTGTTAGATCTCATAGTTCTCTAATTGGAAGGGCAATTCTGGCTATCAAGAATGACACTGTGACTGATTTTAATAACAGTCTTCTGGATAAGATGCGTGCGACAGAACACCGCCTTGAGGCTGTCAATAAAGTAGAGCTCAGTGAAGAAGCTCCAGCCTCAGAACCCTATGCGGTAGAATATTTGCAGAGTATAAACTTGGCTTCTATCCCACCATCAAGTCTTAGATTAAAAGTTGGAGTACCACTAATCCTTATGCGGAACTTGAGTCCAAAGAATGGAATGTGCAATGGTACAAGATTAAGGGTGTTAGGAATTAACCAGAACTGTTGACAGGTAGCTATTCTAGGTGGCAGGTGGGATAGAGAGATTCGCCTCCTGCCTCGGATAAAGCTTACCACCAATGATGAGGAACTACCCTTCATTCTTGAACGCAAGCAGTTTCCTCTCAGATTGTGCTTTGCTATGACTCTTAATAAGTCTCAAGATCAATCTTTAGAAAACGTAGCTGTAGATCTTCGTACTGATGCATTTTCACATGGCCCGCTCTATGTAGCACTGTCTTGAGTAACATCACTGAATGGACTTACTCTATTGCCATCCAGTAATACTCCCACAGTTATATCAAACATTGTATATCCTGAGGTCCTGCTTTAAGATACCCTTGTGATATATATCTCCATTCTGACTTCTGCTCTGGCTAATATTATATTCCTGGAATATAATATATTATACTAAGCTATTGAACAGATTTCACAACAGCCTGCTGTTGACACTGGTATATTTATATTAAAACTATCTTAATTTCGTTATCAATTTCGTCGTTTACTTTCCTTATCAATTTCATCTTTTCTTTATGTGAATCCTGTGAAGTAGTCTTTTTCCATTCCAGCATTTTTCCCTCATATCCGGAGGTTTTTGACTCAATGGTTTTAAAGAGGCTTTCTATATACTGTTTGCATTTTTTAACTTAATTTTATAGCTGTTACTAAATATATATATCTATCTCTTTATTGTTTACACACTTTGTTCTTGCATAATCAACTAATTATTTATATTATTATCTCAATTGGTGCTATGAAACATATTATTCTTTGTTGTTTTGCATACTTTATATCACATGACAGGATTATCAATTTCAGAGTTTGCACATATAACATCGCATTGCCTCCATCTACTGATATCATCTTCGTTCTACATATATCGCCTCTCTTGATCCTCTTATAGTGCCGGACAACCAAAACCTGCCCTCCACCCAAAGTTCTCAGAAAATCCGGACTTGCTGAATTATTGTCAGTTGAGAAAAAACTTTAAAAATAATTCCTCTAGTAATTCTGCAGATAACCCCTTTTAAAAGCCTCCACTAGCTTTTATTTTTTTCTGATTTCATTGGTCAATCCAAAATTGTTGATTGGAATCCTGTTGCAGAGGGCTGTTTGATAAGGTTGGGCAACATCCCCAATTCCGGCTCTAACCACAACAATGACTTCCTATATGACCTTATGTCAAATAAAAAACCATAGACTAGTTCTAATTTGTTGTTTAAACAATTCTACCAGAGGAATTTCTATTATACCTTCTCAAGAAGAAACTATTCCCAATTTATAAATTTTTCGTGAAGTTGGCCGCAAGGGCACGTTTTGGTTGACCGGCACCATACCATATCACCATCCACCCAACTGGCTCACTCATACTACATCATCATCCTATACCTATTAGATCACTTTGGTGCGAATGCGGACTGTCATTTGGGCTTCACTTGCCCTCGATATACAGCCACTACTTCTACCAGCTTTCACCAGTATTTCCAAGCGTGCTTTTTCATTCCGTATCGTGTGCATTCGTTGTCAGATTTCCGTTTATCGACAACTTTCTGATCAACACCTAGGTGGGCTTCGGCTCACACCATTTGTCTACCCTCCCCCGCCGGTGCCACCGACCCTTCCTTCCTCACCTTTCTTTCCCTAGCCTTCTTCTTTTGGTAGCCCACCTTTTCTTTACCTGTGTACTGCTTTTTTACACGCTTTGCAGCGACTGTGCACTTTGAATGCTCGAATTTCCTTTTCTCGCCTCTTGTCACACTGGAGGGACCGCCCCCTCAAAGACTTTTTCTTTCGCAAAAATCTTCTTCCGCTCTGGTAACGGTCCTGACTACTTCCAACCATTCCCCATTGTCGATATACTCTCATAATGAGAGTCGTTGTAATGCATCTTCGTGGATTTGGTCTTCAATAATTTTTCTCCTGGCTATCCTGGTGACCCTTGCATGGATATTGAGATTTTCCATTTCTGGCAAGAATTTAGCGATATTACCGTGGTATTTGACGAAGCCCATTTGTGTTAGGAATTTTTCGGCCTCATCGGTAGGGCCGAATCGTCGCACCACCTGTTCTGCAAAGCCATCCTAGTGCTCGTATCCTGCTTGTCAGGTGTAACCTAATTCTCCGGACATCTGTCGCCGGTAGGTTAACACAAAGGGCGCGACTTCTTTCCCTTCTATTCAGCTTATAGGGTATTGAATTCGCTGTGCCTCAGCTTGCCACTGCCAACTGTTTCGGCCAAAATAATCCATGCATGTCAATAACCACCTGCGTATATCTTGGTGTTTTTCATTTTTGAACGGTGCAGGGGGTTCCGCTGGGACTCTTGTTCGTTGTCCTACAGCGTTGGCCAGGACTCGAGAAAACAGGTTAAACTGTTGGTCATTCTCGGCATCATAGTCGTCTTCTGGCTGGGGTGCGGGTCTCTCATCCCGTCTTCCTTTCCTCCTCTCATCTGGTCTCCTACCAGGTCCTTCCCCATCATTATCAGGATCCCTTGCTCCTCCTCCACTGGGGGCCCCTGCTGCCCTTTACCGAGGTGGTGGTGGTGGTGGGTTCCCGCCTCCTGCTGCCGAGGCCTCTGGCGTCGGATCTGAGGCCTTCCCTTTTCCTTTGACCTGTCCCATCAAGGTCTGCACCATTGCTTTTAGCACTGAGATCTCACCATCTCGTCCCTGCTCTGCCAGTTGGTCCTCCCAAATCTCCTGTTTCATGACATTAAGCCTTATCTTATGATTTTCTAGCTCCCGCTTGTGCTGCTTGTTCAGCCGGACAATTTCTTGGTCTAGGAGTAGCTCTCTATGCATGGACTGTTCGTCAGTTCCTTGCACAGCTTGTGGAGTTGGGAGATGACAGCCTCATGTCAGGCCTGTCTCTCATCTGTCTCCCCCAGTCGTTCCACGACTTGGGTGGCGAAGCCTTCTTGGACCTTTTGAGACTCCAAGTCCAAAGGTTGTACTTGATCGTCTATTCGGGCCAGCTCTCGACCCACTATCTGGACCCCAGATTTTAACTGTGTCTTCACTTTCAACAGTTCTTGGGTCATCAATAGGATGTCGGTTGGTAGGCAGTTGAAGGCAAGATGTTGCTTATCTTGACTCACAGTAAGCTTTGGGTCGAATCGGCCTAAGATACGATCAAGCCTTTCCATTCGAAGACACCTGATGGAATCATTGGTGGGTTCGGGAGTTCTTCTTCCTTGCGCCCATCGTCTGCCATGCCTTGCGAGGTAGCCCAGGCGAAGTCCAGAGAAACGTGCGCCTTGGTCAGCCGAGTGTGACTGGGTCAGATGGGTGACGGTTGTCACCACACTAGAGGCTGAGGCTCAGGACAATTCATCCCCTCCCTCCACTGCTACTTCTAGCTGCCATTCTATCACCTCAGATGCTTTGGGATTAGAAGCCTTTTTTTCTGGTTTCTTAATGGGAGCTTATCTTTTGTTTCCTCCCCACACTTCCGGTATCTCAACGTCCGGGCTTGAGGACCTTCGGTCGCTATGGTACTCAACGTACCAGACCTGACCTATTTCCTCCTCAGGTTCATAGTATTTACATTCTTCACCTTCCCACTGTCAATACAAGTCTTGTAGGTCTGTGGTAGTAATGATGTTTTCTGGATTTGTCCAGAAAGCATAGGTTTCATGATAGGGTTCTTTAGTCCCTTTTTCGTCTATGAAGGTTTTGGGGTAGATTTGGGTTATTGAGGTCATCCTCAATGGTCTTGGTTCAAAAAGGGTATCGGATTTGGGGGTATAAGTGTCTCTGCCAAAAATTCGTCTCGGCAACGATGAGAAGTATCAATATACTGTTAGGTGGTAGCTTCTGCGTGAGGTATTCCGACAGCTAGGACCTGAATCGCTTTATATCGGAGAACTCCCAAAGAAGACCCGAGTAATGTAGGCTAGATATAATGGTATACTTCGGGATAGATCATCGCAGTATTGGTAACGATAAGGTAGAAACTTATTATATTAATAAGATCTCTTCTCTGTGCATGTTGTGTCTAATAGAAGCGAAGATGCTTCGATATTTATATTCCGCGTCTGAGCAATCGTGGTATACATGCTAACTCTATACTAACTAAGTATCTTGCCCGCAATACTGCAAACTTCACCTCAGAGCGAATACTCGTAGACCCTGAAAACTCGCTACAACACCTTTTGCTCCCATGGCCAACTTATTAGTCTGCGCTTCTGTTATTCCTTATGGTGTGGAAACCACGTCAGGTGTCAGCTCATCCGTTTATCCATTAACAACGATGGTTACCAATGATCTTACCCTCGTGCTCACCAAGGGTAGTCTAACTCACTGGACAGAAAATGGGCAATCTTCTTTGGTTGGTTCTGTCGCTAATTCAGCATGCAACCGCATGTCATATTCTGGACTTCCGGCATTACACCACTTGTCCTCGGGATCGTGCCTATCGGCTTTTTCCCTCAGACTCCATCTTTTACCAGCCTGTCCTTTGTGGATGCACCCGATCTACTTACTGGGCATAGTTACCACCTTCATACTCTATACGTCTTTGTAGGTCAAAGGGGACTAACTTTCGTGCACAACGTCCCGTTACCTTCGACCCACTCTTCCGACTGATTGCCTTTAAGTGTCTGTAACTTTATACGCCATCATCCGATTCACCTGCCTCCACTTGCATAAGGTGCCCAAAGGTCTCCCCCCATTCCTCCTGCGCACAGGATCCGGTCGGACGGATGGCCGCGACGTATAAGGTGTTATAAGATGTGTTTCATTAACAGTGGTCATCGGTGTTGGGACGCAACTACCAAGGCGGCCAGTGATGACGTGCCGTCCCAACGCCGCGGCTGAAGGGGGGTGTTATCTTTTTCCTTCGGAGTTCGTGCGTGTCAAGGTAGGGTAACTCTGCCCTGTAAATCCTTACGGGGAGTCCCTGTGCCTAACAGTATGGTAAATACTTGTAGGCCACGAACGCTATGCCACGGGATATAAATATTGCAGTACCTCCTGAGCTTTAGTGAAATCATCACACTACGGAGAAGAGACCTCATCAATATGATATGTTATTACTAGAAAAATCTTTATCACTATTTTACGTACGTTTATATTGAGCCTTCCTAGACACATCTCTGTCTACAATAAAATACCCGGTCTTACTTATCTCGCTTGTTCCTAGAGATCTAGTACCACCTAACATGGGCTTGAGTCTAGTCCACTGTAGCTACTGATCGGTAGGGTCATTACACAAGCCTGTCCTGTACTATCTGATGAGATAGTAGGATATTAAGTTATTGGTAAGTAGTAAGGTCATTATCTGTTGCAATATAACACATGAACCATACGACTTTTATACAAGAATAAGTACTAAGTTAAAGGAGATGATCTCATCAAAGCTGAAAAGAAGATAGAAGAAAGACAGCAATACTCCAATGACACCCTACCACTCTCTCATTCTGTCTTCAACGTAACAATGGGATAAGAGAAAGATACCAAAATCCATGATTCTTTTGAAATTCTTCCTGCAGGACCAGACTCAAAGGTAGATTATATTAATGCTTAGAGAACTTATAAGTCCAGTCTCTAATATAATATAAAACTTTTACTTAATACGTGCATCCGCCAAGGTCTTTACAAAACATGTGACCAACAACAGAAGCATCTAAAAGGATACAATACATACAAGCTTTCCCTTCTGAAGACTAGCCAGGACTGTTTTAGTATTGATTCAGCTATAGTACCTTAACAGTCTCTTTTTAATTCAGCTCTTCATAAGCTGAATAAAAGACCGGATAATGATGGTGATCAACGTATTCCCCTTGCCTGCTCTATTGTTGTCATGGTGACAGAATAGTCTCCGGTATATGTAGGGAACACATTTCTATTCTATTCCCGCTAGGAAAACTCTGCGCACTAGGGCTTTAGTATAAAGAGGTGTTCTGGCCTCTATCTGAATACAAGATCAACGATTCCTCTTATCATTCAGGCGTCTGTTGCTATATATATGAATAGTATCTCCTTTAATGTAATTCAGTTAAGGTATTTCCTTGCCTATGATCAAATTATTGCTCCTGAATAAGCTATCAGCCATGGATGTACTTCAAACTACTCTGCCCAATAAGGTCTATTACAATGTTAAAAGTGAACTCAATACCATTCTCGATAGTACTTATTATTTGAATATCATCACTGATGAGAGTACAAATATTAATAAGGAGAGGATTATTAATCTTTGAATCAATACTGCTCATGAAATATTCTACTTTGTCTCACAAGCGGTAGGTACAGTATCGATAAATACAACTAATACAGCTACTTGGCTAATAAAACACTTTGATGGAGTTGTAAAAGCAATTGGCCAAGAATTAACAGCTTCGCAACTGATACTTGTAGTACAATGTGTAGAGTTCATCAGCAAAAAAAATCAGTTTGCGTTATTTGCATTTCAGCTCACCCTGCATCTTCTGGCTGTGTTCTGTGGGACAATTTTTTTGAAGATATGTAATCAAAAAACCCGCTTTATTTTAAGATTAATCTAACAATTACGTAGACAAACATGAATTTTCAGCACTAACGGACAACATTTACATGTCCATTTTGGCTTCTGAAGTTTAAAACTAGATTCATGGGATGCACATGATGCTGACCAGATGCAAACTCTACTACAGGGTGCGTTCAGATGCGTGTGGATGCAAAATCGAGTTTTTTTACTGATGTTTGGCAAATTCTGGAATTAGATTCACAACTTGACACGTTTAAATGCTTCTTTGTACTATGCGGCTCTCATGACATCCTACTCTCAATCAAGGATCTGCTCCACATTCCCTTTTATGAAAGATATTGTGTAAGATTACTAATATCATCACTGCCTTTCACGCAGCTTCTAAGCAACTTCCACTACTTTGACAGGTACAAGTTCAGTGCTATAGGAAGACTATTGCTCTTGTTCTCTCTATAATTACCAGATGGTACACTCAGGCTATTGAGTCAATTTATAAAAACAAGCAGGCTTCAGAGGCCTTTATTCAATTACCTAAGGGTAACAGTAAGGATTCAATAATAATAATAATTAGAGATTGAATATTCTTAGAACAGATTGAGGAGCTTCGAGATCTTATACACCCTATTAGTATTCTTTGACAAGCCTCAGAGTCTGACAGATCGCACTTGTAACATGTGGCAGAAAGCTGGAAAAGTGTCTTGAATTATGTTGAAAAAGCAGAAGCTGGACAATCTGATATTGAACCACTAATACCTATTGTTGAAAAGTGAATAAAAAGACAGCTAGAAGATATTTACTGGACTGCCTTTATCTGACGCCAAAGAACTCAACAGTTGTGATTAGTCTAAAGACTCAGAATTCAATTCTCGCACATATTCACGGCATGTATTCTGATAGTCATACTGCTAATAAAGTAAGTACAGGGTTTTTTGCATACTGTGCCCATAAGGGGCAATTCTCAGACAGTAATGTTGCTTGAAAGATTGGAAATCCAATAGCATTTGGGCAAGCATACCATGCCTTCTCAACTGAACCTGCCCAACTTCCTATTTGCCTGTTCAAAACTCCTTCAAATTTAGTCCGTGGTGAGAGGTCATTCAGTGCTCAAAACTTTATTCATAACAAATTTCCCAACTGCTTCCACTAGTCAAAGGTTAATATGCTAACCTTTATTTATATTAATCGTCCTATCCTGAACCACAAATCAGAGAAGCCAAGATTCTTCAAAAACTTGTCCAATCAGGATGGTATTAAGATGGAAGACCAATCTCTTGATCTTCCCTAATATGATAATATGAATAATAATATGTCTATACTAGGTATTATTCCTGCTACTCTATAGAAAATAATAATTGCAAATTTAATGAATACTAACACTCCTTCTCGTATTGTGATAGGAAATTGGGCCATCCAGGACAAACCAACTGATTGTCATAATTCTGGATCTCATGATATAAATAATAGTAAAACTATTTACCGCTATCAGAAGAAGCTCTATCAGTAGTTCAACCATTGCTTTTGATTTCTAGCCAATAAGGGACCTCTCTGAGCTTTAACAGTAGGTAGTAATAGTTTAAGTTGTCCCACATAGTTGTACACCTTCCCAAACCTGAAATCTTCGCAACATGTCAGTTATTTAAATCTCATAATACTTTATATAAATAATTATATTTTACAGTAAATTTTCGGTAACTTCTGGTAATTTACAGTAATTTATGGTAATTTACAAAACTGTAATTTACAATTACCTAACCTTAATTATAACACAATCCACCAATCAATGCCTCACTATTACCTAGTCATATGAGATTCTAGAGTCAAGTGACTGCATAGCGTGAAACATATCATGTGGATGACTAACACCTGATTAGTCATATAAAAACAAATTCACCAACTACAAATTTATGACAATAATACTGTCAAAATTTACCCCATGTTATTCTCCAGATATATCTAAGGAGAATCTGTTTCTGATTTTTATTTATTTTACATCTTCCTTTGACAACATTTTGTCTACATTTCTATCCAATAGTTAAAATAGAATGCCAAGCTCTCATACAAATCTGGAGGCTTGGCACTAACTTTGGTTGGGATTCACTTTTCCTGACTATTTTCCTATTTAAATCCAGATGCAGCTCATCCAAATATGGAGTGTTTATGATTTTTATTATATTATGAGAAAGTAATTCTTATAAGCAGGAATTTATGTAAATTTGCTGTATTACTTTAAGCTATTTTATTATATAGAAATGGTCTAGCTAATTACCTATGATTTTTTAGGCACTTTTTGGTAGGGTTTAGCAAGTGGGACAATTCTTTTGCGAGGTCATTGTACCACGTCTGATGAATGCATGAATGAACCACAGAATCTATTGCTCTAATTGAAATTCGAACTACCCAAATTACACAGCCACCTGCTCCCTCCATCCGGCCTCCATCTACCCGTCCTTTATTGTAGCCGAAACCTAGCTAGCGAATCGCTAAGCAGCCAAGCAAACCATGACATGTAGATAAGTAAATGAGCAATAAGAAATAAAAAAAGCAACCAAGAATGTCAATGAATAAACTCCAGCCGGTTGAGTCAATTTCGTGTTCACGTCACGCGGGTGGGTACGTGGATTCTACCCAGTGGTGTCCAGCGCTAGGCACTTATTCCGCAGCTTGTTGACACGATTCCGCAGCCAGACAGCTCCTACCAGCACCCCCATCTCCCTACTTAGCGTATGGCGGTGCCGCATACGAAGCTCCGGCCGGGTGCCTATCTCCTAGATTCCCTCCTCCCGGTGGGCGTTGGCCATGCGGCCTACCATACTGAGGGGTACCGATCGGCGAAGGCGCGGGTTTCCGACGCCCCTTTGTAGACTCTCTCTTCAGTAATCCCCGCACCTCTTCAATATCCTCCCGCCGACTCTCGACACTTGGCCTCCCAACCGTCGCGTTATCCCTTCTGTCATCGAAACTGGGCCTGGCGTGATTGTCGCCGAATGGCGAGGAAGCGTTGTGCCGAGGTGAAATGCCAAAACTGAGGCCAGTGGAGAAGCCGGCTTCCTTTCCTTTCTGTGAGTGGCTGTCCTCCTCCTCCTCGCCATCTTTTTTAGAGTCCCAGCGGAGGGCCGTCTTGGCTTCATTGCCTTTCTCCATGTATTCGTGGGCTTTGTCATCGCTGATTGCCACTGTGAACATTGGCTTAGCTTCCTCACCGATGACGGGGTCACCCTTCCCAACACCATAGATGGGTATCTTCTTGAGGATCTTGACGAGGGCACAGAAGAATTTATTGCGGCGTTGGCAGGTAAGCGCTTCATTAGACCAGTTGCTCTGTTGGGGCCCTGTTAGCTCTTTTTTTCTTCACTGGATATATTGCCCCATTACCAACCTTGTGTTTGATCTCCACCTTAATCTCCAGTTTATCGAGCTCGTTGATTCCGATAACCTCAACTTCAAGTTCCTGCTGAAAGTCTCTGCTATTCTCTCGGACAAACGCTAGTAGTTCCTCGCGCAATTTCTGGATATCCTCGAGTGTTGTATCATAATTGATTCCAATCTTGACAAGTTCCTGCATGTACTTTGAACGGGAGATATTCTCCACCCATTTGGTGTTCAACACGTTGTTCGGGACCTGGGTGACTTTGTTGTTGTCCACACGCTTGAAGACACTGTAGAGGAGGGAGATGTGCTCAACCTGGAACCTCTTGTCTTCGATATCGACACGGTCACCAACATCGAAGGGATCTACAACAGAATGTTAATGCATCGAACTTCAGCCACCCGATTATAAATGACTTACGCTTGACAAACAAGAAGATGCAAGAACCGAGGACTTCTTGGGCAGTAAGAGCAAAGACAAAAGACAGGGAAATAAGCACTGTACCAGCGCCAGCAATAGTAGTTCCAACACTGGACTGCTGAGTGATAACAAACACCAGGATGACAATAACCAAGACTATGAATGACAATACACTATCAAGCGCTCTAATGGCATTATCCTATAGAGCCCACATGGTTAGCGATTTGTTAACGGCCGGCCCCCCCCACCAACAGAACATTACTCACCACATCCTGCATACTCCTAGCAACATCATGGCGCTCATTGTGCATATGGACAACATGCATCACCATTTCGTCCAAACTGACGTCTCCGTTGTTATCACGGTCAAGTGAAGAGAAGCATTCCAATGCTTGTTCCTCGTGATCGGGACCCATAACTTCGAGCAAATCCTCCTTCGCCAACGCAGTATGACCCTCAGAAACGAAGGACATCCAGATACGTCTGGCCAGAGCCTCAGAAGAACGAGTTCGCTGAAGGGCATTCACGACGATGGAATATGCAGAATTCGGGTTAAATACATTCTTATTACCAGTAACCTCCTGTGCGATATTACCGAAAGCGCTCGTGACCTTGTCTTGTACAACATTAATGTTACCCAAGATAGCACGCATGGGTGTTGCGCTACCGCTCTGTTTGGGAATGACAAGGCTGGTGGCAAGAGACTGGTGAATGATGTAATCCTCTTCAGCGAATTCCGTATAAGACGGGAAGAGATTTCGGGAAGCTTCATAGAGCTGACTAAGGAATCTGACGTTTTCCTTATTAGTCTTGATGCGCTGGGCGAACTGCTTGCGATGGTAGTCGACAGAGACAATTTGGATCATCAGCTTTGCGCCGAGATACACCAAGGATGATATTAGGCAAGAGATAAGGACAAGGTTCATGCGGCGCTGCCATTCTTTGATGCTTGTATCATGGGCCCTGAGTTGGTCGGGGTTCCTGGTCATCAACTATCACTTGGTTAGTGTTTATCTGCATATCTGCACTAGGGGTATTGCTCACAGGAAGGAAAGAGCAAAGCGAGGCAATGGCCCAGCCGACAAGCGAAATGGGAACCTCAAGAGCTTTGATAACCAGTGCATACTTCTTCACCCCACTACTGACAACACCAACGAGTGTCTGGAAGATGCTCGGCAGAACCTTGGCGAATAATTTTGAAACCCAAAGCGAGCACCAGACGATCTCGAACTATTTGTTCATTAGTCGAGCTCGCCTCATTTATCAAGGGAGTGCCCTACCCAGACAAAGAGCCAAACAATCCTAACCCCCTTCGTCCGCTCTGTAGCCCCGATAGCCGCATCCTTAGCAACATACAGACCAATCAGGATAACCACAACAAAACACATCGAAAGCGGAATAATGTAAAGCAAATAACGAGTCAAGACGGAAAAGTTCAAAATCTTCTCATAAAGCCGACCCATAGCGGTCAACGCGCCCTCGTCCTCTACAAGAGTCGCATCTCCGCCGGTCTCCATCTTCCTCACTCGCCGGCGGCCGATATGTCTATGAAAAATGCCAGCTTCTTCGGTCGCATCGGTTGGGTTGCGGTTAAGGTCTGGGCGAGTCATGGACTGGCCTTCTTTCCGCGCGCCAGTGCTCAGGTTGGTCATGACGGGTGTCAGAGGAATATTGACAATGTGGTCGTCTTTGGCATTTTTTGCAGTAGAGGCTGATAGGCCTCCTTGCTGCTGTCTGGGTTGATTCATTGATTCAAGGGGGATGAACCCCGAGTTTCTCGGGGAGGAAATGGGGGACTTTGGCATTTAGATGCAGACTATTTATCAGTTGTGGTATGTGATCTTGCGCCCAGAAGGTATCAGCTGATAGACAGTTCTTTTGTGGTTTCAGGGGAATTTGTTAGGGCGCTGCCGGAGGGTCCTTTTGTATAACCTGGCGAGGGTGACCTTCAAGTGACGGGGGATCAATTATGATAATGCCGAGTATGGCGGATTGTTGACAGTAGGGATCCGGGCCCGTAAAATGACTAGTACCGTATGACGATAGCTGTTGTTGACAGGGCTTTGTCGAGGTTTAAAAATTTTGCTCGCAAAAAAGAGTGAGGGAAAGGCAAGCCGTGATCAAACTGTTGCCTTGACGATTCGATGGTTAAATAAAGAGTGTAAAGACAGACCCAAAATGGAAAATCCGTCACAAAGATACGATCCTTCGTCTTCCTCCCTTCACAAACGCATACAAGATGGAGATTGCAGTGGAAGGGGAGGAAAGGAGAAAGGAAAGAAAATACAAGAAAGGGACCCAAGTTACTCGTAGACTACGTAAAGAAAAGAATTTAGTCCGAAATGGGCAAGGGACACAAGATGAATGGCCAATCATCAAACACACAAGGGAGCAAAGAAAAAGCAGTGACCCCTTTCCCTAATAGGAGAAGAAAGCATACCAGTAACAAAACGAGAGGAAGGACATGAGAAAAGAAGCTTGGTGTGAGAAGGGATCTGATCACTATGCCACCGCCACCCGTGTTGCAGAGCACAAAGAGAGCAGACCAATCCGCCAACCCCCAACCCAGCCAGTCTCATGCCCGCTGCCAGTCCGGGCAGGTTTGAAGTGGAAGGTGGCGACAGACGACGGCTCCCTCCTAAGCATTCGCAGGCAGCAGGTGCGGCGTATTTCCCCAGATTCTCTACCGAAGCTACCGCTGGTAGTGTCTATCGATCTTCGCCAAAACGGCCAACTGACAATGGATGGAGGGAATTGGGGCCTTGAGCATCACCAGCAGCGGAGTGCTCGAGTGAGAGTGGCTGCCCGAGGATTAGCAGTTGGGAGCCTTGTTTCCTTTTTGAGTTTTTCCCCTATCATAGAGTGCAGTACCGTAAGTTATGGTACGGGTATGACAGCCCATCCCCCTAACCGCTCGATGGAAGTACAAGTATGAATGGTGTGATAGGGCATCGATCGAGCCAGTCAGCATCCTGGAGCAGCCATTCAGGACAGAAATTTACTCTACCGTGCAGTGATATTACCGGTATATTCTCTCCCCTCCAAGCGCAATTACGAGTAGACCCGGTTGTGAAAGTGGCTGCAGGAGAGAAGCTACGAGTACTGTACTTGTAATCCGCTGTCAGCCAATCCCCACCCGGGCTTGGCTGATATCCGGGTCGAATTGGCTTTCACTTGCGCAGGAAGAATGCAGGTCCCACAAACTTGAAACGGGCCGACCACACCCTTAACTGCTTTCGCTGATAGGATAGGTTCTGCTGGAAGCAGATTTCTCAAGTGCCGGCACCCGGTTGTCAGGTGCGGGAGAAGAAAAGGACCGTTTTGGTGAAAGGAAATTGGGGAATATGCGTACGTAAGCTGGTAAAATATTGACCCTCTGGGGGACTGGAAGAGGGGCACCATAACCTGAAGGTGAGTAAAGCGCATGGTGTCGGCGCCTTGGAATCAACCTTCATAACACATCTATTGCGGATTTCGATTCTCACGAGGTGCTTCTAGTTTTATGGCTCTTAAAGTGGGGACAAAATTTGTACTGGTCTGGGGCGTTGACACTTGTATGGAGAAAAATAAATACTGTATCATAAATATTATACTGCAGAAATATTTCTTTCAAAAATAAACCGGACCCAAGCCTATTTATTGAAAGCCTTGGAAACATGCTATGCAGAGGGAATACGATCTGCACGAAAAACAAATGCTGCAAGAGTGGTTTTAATGAATTCCGCATGTGTCTGTCCTATCCCCTAGTAATTTCAGGCATTATACCCCTGCCTCCTTTCAAAAACGAGGCTCGCTAACAAATTTTAAGCGATTGTGACATTCTATGCAACCGTCTTTTAACATTCAAAAATTTAGCAGCTCTTCTACCGTAGTTTACTCTCTCCGGTTTTCCATTCATCCTTCTCCTCCAGGGCCCAGGCCCTGCGTGGGCGATTCCTAAAGTACGATTCCCGCCATCATTTATCACTTGTGTTGGGGTGCAACGTAAAAAAGCTGAAGCCTCGACGGTACTTGTACTTGTATCATAAGACCTAGGAGTCGCTGGTGCTGTACTCGAGTACCGTACTGAAAAGGTTGTCCCCGCTCAACTCACCTCTCGCAGCAAGCAATTGCCAATCGCAACCGCAGCATCACCCAAGCATGGGAGCGTAGACCATCTCCAGTCTCGCTTCACCCAAAACTTAACCAGGATCCACCTCAATCCACCAAGCTCGCGCCAAATCAACCACCCACCCAATTCGTCATCCCTAACCTCCCTCTTCCTCCACACAAGCGAAAGCAAACCCACGGTCATGTCCACAGATGAACAACCCTCCCCCCCCTCCGAACAAGAGGCTGGGATGCTCCCCCGCGCCCAGCTCCTAGCAGGAAATCTACAGGCGGTCCTCCAGCGCATCAACTCCGTCGCTCATTCTCCGAATTCGGTTTGTGCCATCTTCCCCCGCTCGCTTTTTCTGTAAGGGTCAACAAAGATCCGTTCGGCTCGCATCTGCCATGTCTGGCGGTCGCTAGCTAGCTGATTTGTTGCTGGATTTATAGGTTCGATTGGTAGCAGTATCAAAGTTGAAGCCCTCCACCGATGTTTTAGCGATACACGAGCGGACGGGGCATACGCATTTTGGGGAGAATTATTCGCAGGGTATGATATCTTTTCTACGATGCCAAGTGCTGGTAGGAGTAACAAGTGTGAGGGCTGATGGGTCGCTCAACACAATAGAACTCCTAGAGAAGGCAGCTAGCCTACCGATAACTATAAATTGGCATTTCATCGGTGCCCTCCAAACGAACAAATGCAAGCACCTGGCTGAAAAGATTCCAAACCTTTGGGCCGTAGAGTCTGTCGACGCCGTCAAAAAGGCCGATGCATTAGAAAAGGGCCGCGCTGCATTACTCTCTACCTCCCCCTCCTCCCCAAAACTTCGGGTCTACGTCCAAGTCAACACCTCCGGTCCTCCCCCTCTCTATAAATAGTACAAGTAGTGGGGGCTAAATTACCCTACAGGCGAAGAATCCAAATCCGGCTGCCAACCCACCGCAGCCCCCGTATTAGCAAAGCACATTCTTGAAGAGTGTAAGCATTTGACCTTACAGGGACTCATGACCATCGGCTCCATCGCAAGATCCCGAGAGTCGGTCATTCCGAACGAGGATTTCTTGACACTAAAGAGGGTGAGGGATGAGGTTGCGAAGGAGGTTGGCACACCGTCAGAAGAGCTGGAGTTGAGTATGGGGATGAGCGAGGATTTTGAACAGGCGGTTGACTTGGGTGCTTCGAACGTTCGGTACAGTTCTTACCTTTCCCTCGTCTTTCTGGAGCATCGATGGGAAGATTGGCGGAGGTGCTAATTCCCACGGTATCATAATGCAGAGTTGGGACCACTATTTTCGGAGAGAGGCCTCCGAGAAAGCATGATGTTAAAAGTGGAGCAAGTGAGCAGACGGCTTGAACAAACACGGCTAACCCAAACTATATCCCCGAACTCGCCCCCCCCAGAATCGGGACATCGAGGACACAGCAACATGCTTCAAACTTGCTTTTATTTCCTGACTGCCAAGGTGTAGAAACCCCTTTGAAATGCTCACTGGGTTGAATCAAATGAACAAACAAGCTAAATCAAATCCGCAAGCGAAAAAGTGAAGGGTAATTTAATTACATCCCAAGTTGGTCCGCTGTCATTGCCGCAAGAGACCCTTCCCTAGAGCTAAGGCACGTTGTTGTAAGTGGATGCCGTCCTTCCTGTCCCGCCATCTCCTGTCCCGTGCTCAAATTCCACCCCAATGAAATAACCCCACACATACACCTTCCCATCGCCAAGACATTAAACACATACAAAGAGAAAATCTATACCAAGGTAAATTCCACCGCTCCGGCTCAACAAATTAATTGACCAAGGACGCCACAAACGGAGAAAGATAATACAAAACCGCTAACTATGCATCTAAATATTCCAATCAGCTCCCATTGCTGGAGTCCGGTGCCGGCGATCCCAACGATAATCTGTCCTCCATAACCTTGAGCATTGGTGGAGGCACCTTCTCGTCTGTTGCTCGGATAGTGAGCCGGTACATCTGGGGTATCGTTAGCTGTGACGATGTGACGGAATGGATATGGGGGGAGCAATACATTAGTTTCCAAATTTGGCTCCAACCTCAAAAGACACCCGAACTTTCCACCGGTAGTGTGTAATACGCTTGCTCCAACAAAATTCTTATTGTTAGGATCCACACCGTCTAGTACACCCCATCGGAAACCCTCTAGAACCTTCCTGGTTCTCGACAGCTCAATCGTGTGACCCCTAACCACTATTCCGAACACCTTCTGGGCCTCACGAGCTCCCCCGATCTGCTTCCACCTCTTGAAAAAGTCCTCAGATGACAATTCCGCCGGCTCCATGAACTTTGTAAGAATCACAGGTAGCTTGAGCGTCAGAGCCTGCAATGCACCGGCTAGGTAAGAAATACGTATTGTTGGCGCTTCGGGGAAGACGCCTGTACTCTCCAACATCAATGTTTGTTGAATCTGGCCATCGGCGGGGACAGTAGGATCAGGCGTTTTTTGCATGTTAATGGTTACCAGCCCAGGGGAGTTATTGTTAATTGTAGTTGTAAAAGATCCAATTGATACGGAAGATTTGTTGGTGTAGTATAGGATCACACACCCCATGTTGGTGCGGTATTCCGATCTTAGTCCTACTTGAATCTGCACGTCCTCGTACAAAACGCCTTCCGAGCGAATGACCAAGCGATTGTAACCAAGGTGCCAGTCAGGGCTCAAGTGGGTGGGACTCGCAAGGTTGATGGCCGCCTTCTTTGGAGGTTCGCCGTTCAAATCTAAGCCAGCAAGCTCCTGGGCCGGAGCGAATGCTCCAGTCTTCGCAGAGCTCGCCAAGCTGCCATCGCCAGCGATGGGGGTAGCAGCACCATTCGTGAAAGACCGCTTAAGCCCAGTGTTGAGAGTGAGGGCGAATTCCTTTTTATCCGTGTTTGCATCCTTACCTCCGATAACCCACGTCCGTTTATCACTCGTTCCCGCATGCTTCTGGTGAAGTCGGGACAAAAGAGCTGATGTTCGTTCCGGAAATGGTGGCATCTCGTCACATACTGTACGCAACAGATCATCAGACGGAAGCGACGCGAGCGCTAAGTACTCGCAAGCACGCTGCTGAAGCTCTGGGTCAAGTGTGTGGCTGTAAGCATTGAATACTTGCATCAGCTGAGGTTTTATTTCGGGGAACAAGTTGATGAATTTAATATAAGACGATAAAAGGATCGCTCGGGTGGCGGATGAACATCCATTGAACTTCGACTGCAGGGCCATGAACTGTTCGATCGGGCTACAGCCCGGGTTGTCGGCAATCAAATGCCCAAACTCCCCCAACAGATAACCCCCAATCTTAACCAAAGTTTCATGGCACTGCATGCCCTTGACGTGCTGCAAGATATTTTGAGCAGCATACACTTGCAGCTCCTCATTATTGGTGACAATCTGGATCACTCGTTGCCATACCTCATCACTCACATGATCACCAGCCATGCTAATCAACCTTAACGAGATATCAACATACCACTGAAACTCAGTCGCATATTTCTCTGTGAGGATCGCAATTTTGAGTACCATTTCCTCTCGGATTGCAAAGTCGGCGTTCTGCAGGTACCTCAACAATTCGGAGACAATGGGTTGAGAGTTAGTCGGATCACACATGCTGTAAAGGAGATCCAGCGCCTTTCTTCGTACACTGATGTCGCGATCTCGAAGAGAGGCTATGATTGTGCTCTGGTGTTTTTTTATAGGTTCCAGGGTCTCCGATCGAGCTGCGAGATGTGTCATTGCCTCAAGTCCGAGATATCGCACGTTGGTCTCTTTTGAAACAATAAATCTTCCTAAACGAACAGCGATTTGAGTCATGAGACCCGTTTCTGAGTCTAGATGAATTGCAAGGTTGATAGCCTCGAATAGAACGGCGTTCTGTGCATTATTCTGCTGGACGTTTTTCGGAGCATCGGAAGCCGTATCAAGAATTCTTTGCAAAGACTCCCGAATCATATTTTGGGTATTTGGGTCATCTGCAAGATGGCTTAGCAATGTGATGTACGGCACCGTGTGAGAATAATACCTGATGGAGGATAATATTGCAACAAGCGCAAGAGCTTGACCTGAATCCATGGGCATGGAACCTTGTAATAGACATAGTCGGGCGTGTACTCATTATCAACAACCACCCGCTTCAGCCTATGCGCTGCTTTGACATAGCTGCCTTTATACGCATCCGGGTTGTCCTGGACCAAGGCCATTACCAAGGAGGTGACTGAAAGAGCAACACCAAGATCAGGGTCATCCATCAACGAGATTATTCGCTCAGCCCATTCGTTTTGGATTATGCTAGAGTATTTCCGGTAAAGCCGGAGGAGTGTCAACGCTGCCTTCTTTTTGACGAATGATTTCGATGTCCTATTTCTGGAATCAGATGGAGTGAGGCGATCTCAGCGGAGGGCGAAGCTTACGGCGAGATCAACAATCGGTGAACGTCGGGACTCAATGCCTCTCCCATCTCACGACCCCCAACATTTGCAATGGCATGGAGCGCCAGGCAGTTATTCAACTCGTTGTGGTCTAGCAAATCTTTTTTTATGCTATTCACCACCAAGTGTAAGAAATCGTGTTTCTCGTTGAGGAATAGAGTAACGGCAAGGTATCCGATTTGCTTCTCTGAGTACTTTGTAGCGGACACCAAATTCACGGCCTCCAAATGGCCGAAATCGACATTCCATCCAAGAATGTAGATGTAAAGGAGCTAGCTAGTCAGCACCAGACACAAAAGAGCTCACAAACACCGGGCCTTACCTTGCAAACATATTTCTTCTTGTGATATCCATTCAAATTGCCATCTTTAAAAATATGTTAGCCACCCTCGCTAAGCATTGGATTCAATCGCCTGCCTTTGAATTTTTGCCTTGTAGGTTGTCAGTAACAACTAGCGGAAGGAAGCAATCGCAGACTAACCGTATATTCGCCAGTTCCTTGTTTATCCGCTTCTCTTCCAATTCCCTGGCTCGGGCATTCCTTAAATCGGCAATAAATTGCACCAAACCTGACCCCTATTCTTCAGTAGCTAGCTCTGCAACAGTTGCCAATAGATTGGTACGTACCGCGCATAGACGACATCTTTGTGGATGCTCAACGAGCAGGAAGCAGTGGATGGGGAAATCGGGATGGCTGGGACTGAACACTTTGGGGTGTTTGGAACAACCCGGATAACCGTATCCGGCTTAGAAATTCTGTTTCGACCCCAGGTTCAGAGAAGGAGGCGGCCCTACGGTACGTTACTAAAACCAGCTTCCAACGATTTCCGGGGGCTGTAATTGTTTCGGGGAATGGTTTTCTGTCTGGATCTCAATTACGCGCTTAAGGGTATCGGGTTGGAGAGGGTCACGATATCGGCAGAATGAAGGAGGAGAGGAGGAGCAACAGTGTTGCGGCGGTGGTAAGACATGCAGCGTTTAGGATTGAAATTTGAGAAGAGGGTAACTCCTAGTCAAAGGTATCAGAGCTTTAGCGAACTAGGTACAACACACGGTTGGTGATGCCAACAACTAACGCAGGATCTCCCGCCATGAAGAAAGAAGCTTTGGTCTCATTGGGGGACCTGTCAGACCTACATGCTTCGTCTTCAGCAAAACATGCCCTCCCTTTGCCTCCCGACGTCGTTGGCCGAGGGGCATCGCCCACACTCTAAAGTAGGGTAACTATCACCTCGGCATGATTTGATCCCCGAAGCGTTCGGAAGCCTGAGCAAGCAAATGTTAAACTACCCTATCATACTTTGCACGTCAGGCAACCCTCTCCTCTCCACTCAGGGCGATTGTGCCGTCACAATGAATTAAAAACCCTTTCTTGCTACAAAAAGACCACAAGCTACGACTATGCAGGCTGAATCAACTCCAAGAAATAGAATCCGAAAGTTAATTTTCAGTCACACCTTTCCTGTGAAGTCCACCTCTCCCTCTCTCAAGCCCATGTTCGCATTCTTCTCACAGGTGCCTACCACAATCCAATTTCAGTCTTCGTGTCTCGCTACAACCTATTGATAACACTCACAAGCCTCTGCCTTTCTTAGACCACATTCACAGCTATCCCCTGTAATCGTATTCTCTTCAGCGGCTCTCTCGCATGTACACTGCTGTGCCGGCCGTCTTACTGTACCGAGGAGAAATATCAGTGAATGAGTTACGAGCTGAAAAGAGGACGGAGGTTGGAACCCTACAGCAAGAACACCGAGCACCCCCAATCTTGTTCTCCACCGGTGCGCGATCACATGTGCAATTCAGAGCTTCTTTCTGACCACAAGAGCACCTCGCCTGCTGAGCGCAGGTACAGTCTCCGCCAGTCTTCTTGCAACAGGTAGGCGGCGGGTTAACGACCATTTTGAATACGTGAAGACCTTATGATCGATTTGGAATAGAGTCAGTTTCTCGGTCGGAGGGATGAAGGAGAGGATTGCCACGAGTAAATTTGTGGAGAAATATGATTCTACATCGAGGCGGGGGTATTTGACTTTATACCTCGAATGCACAAAGACGGAACTCGTTTTGTCAACGAGGTTGAGTCCAAATCCAGTTCCGGATCCTAGGTGCGGCAATTGCTTTGAAATGTGCCACATATCATTGGTCGCGTTACTAAGTTTTTCTTACCAGCTTCGTGATTGGTCAATGATTTTACACTGGGCTGTCGGGGGCTACCGGGCTGCGTGGTGTGCTATTGTGGAAAACGAAAACTAAGCAGTGCATGATTCTGATCAATAAGTTTCCGTACTGTCCACGGCAATAGCGATAGAGCTGTTCTTTTTGATTTCAAGACTCCCTTCCCGAGAATACGTGAAGGGATTGTTAGTCAGGATGAAAAACATTAAGTTAAAACTAAGGACTTATGTATCTGGTAATAGTAATAGCAGGTTGGCCTTGGCCTTTTTTATATATATCGGTGTTCTACGTCTTATCTTATCTCTTCGCAACCCGCCCCAACTACTGCCCCACCCCCGCGCCGCTTCTCGACTTCAGCGCTAACGGCGGCACTCCCAATGCCCCCATAATTGAAGCCTCAGTGAGAGGTCTGCGAAGGTTGAAGATGAGTTGCGCTAGGGTGGAGAAGGTGGGCCAGAACCAGTCTTTTGTGAAGAGGGAGGCTAGAGATGTAGACGAAGAGTTCTGGGAGGGAGTCTGCCGGACGGGTTTTTGTATCGGGTGGCAAGAGTAGGAGAAGAGGTGGTCGGCTGTGGTCAGGCTAGTTACTACGGCGTCGTGGATTATAGCTTACTCTTCAGAGGTGGGGATCGGGTGCCGAATGGTGTGCACTAAGGGTATTCAAAGTTAAAAATCAGGAAATTGTCTAGGGTACTTTTGTGTTTCATGTAAGCTTAGCATACCAAAAGGGGGTTAATTTACTGTTACTTTACTTTACAATATAATACTCTGATTACGAAGGTTGAGAGGTCGGTGACAGGTAAGAGTAAAATGTGTAAGTAAAACCTAAGCGAGAAATGATGTCAGCAACCCAGGGGTGAACAACCATGATGCCTCGAATATCAGAAAAGGCGCAACTTACAACGCAATTGGAGGACTTATGGCTTATTGAAGCGGTTGAGAATATCCTGCTCTTAAAGGATAATTTGGAACCTGCAGTGCTGTTTGGAATTTCGTCGGCTAGCTACCCCGCATTGGTGGACGAGCGAAGCAGAGTGGGCCTTGGGGGTGGTTTGGAGTCTGGTGCAAGAGCGGACCTGTGTGAGATTTGGCCGGAAGGGTGGCTGGGATCAGAGGGGTCGGAGGGAGTTGTGAGAGGTAGGATGTATGGGATTCTAGCGGATTGTGAGCGGAAGTTGGACGAGGATATGAGGGAGGGGATTGAGATTTTGGGTTCGGTGATTTCAGGTGTTCAATATCTGACTCCCCGAGAACCAATTCCTCGTAGTGAGTATCTATTAAACTATCATGTATGCTAAAAAGAATCAGAATAGTCAAGAGAATAAATGAGTGTTAACAATAAATAGATTCATACCATGTCAAAAGACCGGTTTCTATCCTTTTTTCGAATGACTCGAGCATCCTTCAATATTCTAGCCTCCACGATCAGCAATGATCCGATCTTCTATAACGAATCACGAAATTCCCAAGCCTCACCAGCTATTCAACTAGCAACAGCATTGTATGTTCTGGGATCTTTTGGTAGCTCTACTGTTAGGGCTGCGGCACAGTTAGGAATCGGTGAAGGGACAGCCCGGCTGTACTGTCAACGTTGTATTATTGCTCTCATCCATTTGAGCTGTCGGTATATTCGATGGCCAAAGCCAGGTACACCGGAGTTTCGAAAAATGCGGAGTAAAATCGAGCGCAAAAGTCAATTTCCAGGATGCGTCGGATTTCTCGATGGAACTAGTATTATCCTCCAATACGCCCCCTCATTCCATGGCGAGACTTATTTTAATCGGAAAAAACAGTACACTCTGAATCTACAAGCGATTAGTGACAGCGATCGGAGATTTACCTATATCTCAACAGGGTATCCAGGTTCGGTGGGTGATGCTACCGTATTCGGAGGATCCTTATTTTTTACGAGACCGAACTTGTTCTTCGCACAGCCAGATGAGTATATATTGGGTGACAAAGCCTATCGTATCACTCGAAGGTGCATGACACCGTATAAGGAACCTTTAGCTGGCCGAGTAATTGGAGGGTACAAGGGGTTCAATGAACGACTTGCAGAAGCACAAGTTATTGTGGAGCATGCTTTTGGTGTTTTGAAGAACCGATGGCGTTCTCTACGAGGCTTACCTATTTACATTCGGAAGAAGTCTGATCATGGAAGAGCTATAGGTTGGATTACTGCATGTATTGTAATTCATAACTTTCTATGTGACTACGAGGATGATAGGATATGGCAACTAGGGGATGAGGAATTAGATGAAGAAAGAATGGGTAATTTGGAAAGGGAGGAAGAAGTGGATAAACCGTTAGGACTTAGGGGAGAGAGGCAGGCTGGCGCTGAGTGGAGAAACCGAATGAGGGATTACTTTATGAATCTATAGTTAAGCGCTGAATTTGACACTGTTATATTTTCTTTATTTATTATATACAAAACAGTTAAACAAGTGAAAAAGAAAGTGAAAGAGACGAAGAAAGAGAAATGAAGAACTAACGGAAACAGAGCAACATAAAAACAGAAAGAGAAAGAGAAAATGAATGAAGAAAAAAGAGAAAAAGAGAAAGATTCGAATACAAAAAAAGATAAGCAAAGAGAGATGGAAAGAAATCAAAAAGTGAGAACAAGGAGAATGAGAGGAAAAAAAAAAGGCAATGCGGAAGAAATAAAAGAGATAAAAGAGACAGAAGCGAAAACTGAGAAAGAAACAAGCCACAGAAGCAAGCAAAGCAAGAGAAGCAAGAGAAAATCGGGTAGCTAGAGGAAACAGACAACCCAGAGGAAACAAATAAGGCAGACAAAGAAAAAGAAGAAAAGAGCAACAAAAGATACGGAGAAGGAAACAGAAGCCACAAGGGAGGTAAAAGGGAGGAAGTAGAGATGGCGGAGGTAGCACATAGAATCAAAGGAGAGGATGGGGTGAAGAAAGTCAATGGGGTAAGGGGAGTGGATAGAGTGAAAGAATCAGATGGGGTAGAGGGGGCGAATATGGTAAAAGAGGGAAATGAGGTAAAAGAAGCGAATGTGGTAGAGGAAGAGGATGGAGTGGGGAGGGAGCGGTAGGCTGAGTGTGAAGGAGGTGGATACGGTGGAGGGGGCGGATAGAGTAGAGGGGGCGGATAGGGTAGAGGGGGCGAATAGGGTAGAGGGGGCGGATAGGGTAGAGGGGGCGGATGGGGTAGAGGGGGCGGAGGGGGTGGATGGGATAGAGCGAGCGGAGCGGGTGGAGAGGGTGGAGAGGGCGGATGGGGTGAATGGAGTGGGTAGGATAGAGGGACTAGTACGGTGGAGAGAGATAGTGGAGTGGAGGGAGCTGGTGGGGTAGAGCGAGCGGATAGAGTAGAGGAATCCAGTGAGGTAGAGGGAACTGGTAGGGTAGAGGAAGAGGGTGGAATAGTTGAAATGGGTGTAATCGGTATGAGGTGATAGGTGAGAGTAGAGTGGATATGGCTGATAAGGGTAGGTTAGTGGTACAGGTGAGAAATGAGTATAAATGAAGAACCAGAAGTGAATGGGACTGTAAGAAGAAAAAGAAGAAGGTGAAAAACTTAGTAGAAAGAAGGTGCAAGGATTAAAGGTGGGTAATACCGTAGAACTTTTAGAAATTAAGTTGGTTTAGAAGAATGCTGATTTGATCGTAGAGAAGCTTCAAATTGAAGTACCATTAATTCTGTTCGTTTCTGCTCTGTTTGTGCCTTTTCCTTCTCAATCGCTAACTTTTCTCTTTCTAACTCCAACTCCTTCCGTCGTAGTTGACTTTGTTCAACCAGATGTCGATTTAAAAAATCGAACTTTTGAGTTTCGCCTTCGGTCTTCGCAGAAGCCAAAATTGTTACTGCATCAATAAGGGTTCCACTCTTTCTTTTTTTGCTGCTTTTCTTCTCTGATCCTCCAACTTCATCCTCTTCCTCATCCTCCAAAAGCTGTGGAAATTGTCGCTTTTGTTGTGGTTTGATGGCTGACGAGAATACCGAGTGACTTCGTTGTCTTTTGGGAGTTTTTGAGAATATCCTTCTACCTTCAGTCTCGCTCAGCTCCTCCATTTGAATATTCTCCTCTATTTCTCCTCTTTTTCTTTCTATTTCAATCCCTCTTCTCTCTCTTCTAACTCTTTCCTCGTTTCTGTTCACTTCTTCATTTCCCTCTCCATCATCTTCTCTTTCTCCATACTCTTGCTGCCCATATGCTGACACCTGCGATAGGTATACCAATTCCCCGTAATTCTCATCAACTCCCATGCCCCCTCTTACACTACTTTCACCTTCTTCCTCTTCACCATACATATTGTTCTTTTCGTTCTTTCTCCTCTTCTCCCTTTCCCCCATTTCCCCTATCCTCCTCCGCCCAAACCCCTCCCACCGCCCTCCTCGACTATCCTTCCTCTCTCCGTGCTCTCCACGCCCCTTCCCACTCCCTCCTTGACACTCCTTCTCCTCTTCCCCCCGCTCCTCCTCCCGCCCTCCTCGACCACCTTCCCCCTCAACCCACCCCTCTCTTATCCTATTACCCTCCCCCATTGCTCGAATCAACTGCTGGGTTGTACCAACTGATTCTTGTTGGCTCAATCCTGAGTCGAAGATCACCGCTGGATTGACATTTGGGCGATCGCCCAAAATTGCATCTAAGCGAAAAAAATATGGGCACCGTGACAGAAGTTTTTCTATTTTCATTTTTGTATAATTAGCTTATTTCTTTTTTCTTATTATATATTTTTTTCTCCTTGTCTTTATTGTATTTTACTTTCCAATTTAAATGTATTAGATTTAAATTAAGCAATTTAATATTAAAAATATACATACCTCGTAATACTTTCTTTCCCTCATCTAAATCTTCCTTTGTTAACCCCCATCCGGACTGACCATTTAGCTTAACAGCCTCGCGATAGGATTTTAACAAATTATCGTATTTGTATCCAACCTTAACAAGCGGCTTGGTAGGAATTGTTGCTGCGATCTCGCTCACAACTTGCCTCTTTGTGATTCCCGATCCTTTTCGTATCTTTTGTTGATTTTCCGGCTTCTCCAGCCAGAGAATCAATTGCGCAGTCTCCTCTCTCGTCCAAATCGCATGCTCCGATGTATTGTATGACATATTTTCCCTATGAGACTCGGATGTTGTTGTCTTAATCGTCATCTTCTTTACTCTCCCTGCTTTATTTACTCTATATTTGTTTGTGCAAATTTGGCTCCTGAATGTTTGCTAATTTATCTTACTAGACTAATTACCTCATGGTCTTCTCACGGGGCACTCAGATATATCACACCACCCTCACCCACCCTATTGGCTATTTCTACAACGTACTCTAATGCAAGTTTCACCCCTTACTTTCACGTAAAAATTCTTGTTTTTGACTTTGAATACCCTTACTGGAAGTACTAGTAGTGACGGGGCGTTCGGGAATTAGATTGGGTTTGGTCAATAGATTTCGGTTTACTGTTTCTCGCATCGCACAATACTCGAGCAGAGGACAGTGTAAATCTCCCGCGCCGGCAATTTACCGGCTAGTGGATGGGCCGAACAAGTGATTCCCATGAAATCACGTGAAGGTGGGGTACTATCGTATATCCTAGTGGCGTTCCAGAGCCGCTGACATCTTACCCGTCCGTCTATCCACCCAACACCCGTTCCTCAATTGCCCCACTTCTCTTCCTCCTCCCCTTCACTCCCCACCAGAATGCCAACCACGGGCCCTGTAATTATCCTAACCGGCAGCTCTCGGGGTATTTCCCTCCCCTTCTAGTATGCCACCCCCCTTCTAACCATCCCCTAGGCACCGGCCTAGCAATAACGACCCACCTCTTAGCCACTACATCCGCGCACGTCCTAAGCATCTCCCGCAGCACCCCACCCCCCCTCCAACACCTTCAACTCACCTACCCAGACACCTTCCGCCACCTCTCCGCCGACCTCTCCAGCCCCGCGACCGCCCCACAGGCAATCGAAACGGCGCTAAACACCTGGGGCCGCATAGACTCTCTCATAATAAACCACGGCGTGCTTGACCCCGTTGCAAAAATCGCCGACGCAAACGTTGAAGAGTGGGAGCAGGCGTTTCGGACCAATTTTTTTGCGGCGGTGGGGTTGGTTAGTGCTGCGTTGCCCACGTTGAAGAAGAGGGGAGGGGAAGGGAGAGTGGTGTTTGTGAGTTCCGGAGCGGCGGTCACAGGGTATCAGGGCTGGGGGGCGTACGGTGCTAGTAAAGCTGCCTTGAATCATTTATGTGTTACGCTTGCGGTAGAGGAGGAGGGAGTCATCACTGTTGCTGTTAGGCCAGGGGTTATTGGTTTGGCCGCCGTCCCCTCCCGCCCTGTACTGTGGGCTGGACTGACGGACTGGAGAGGTAGATACACAGATGCAAGAGGATATCCGCGAGAAACATAGCGAAGGGATGGGCACCAGTCACGAGCGGTTTTTGAAGTTGAAGGAGGAAGGCAAGTTATTGAGGCCTGAGCAGCCGGGGAACGTCATTGCTAGGCTGGCACTGGAGGCGGAACCTGCTCTCTCGGGAAAATTTCTCAAGTATTATACCATCACTCCTTCCATCCGTTGTCTGCGACGGTACTGACGAATCACAAGTTGGAATGACGAGCAATTGGCCAAATACCAAGACAAAATACCTTCGTAGACGTAGATTAAACTAGGCCCCTTGAACAATATATATATCCAATCCCTCGACCAATTCTTCCCCCCAGTAGTATTCGCTGTGGACACTGGTATCCGGAAAGAAAAAATCCCCTAAAACCCCCTTGAACATTAGCATTATATCCAAAACCATCACCCCATCTCAAAAAAGAAAAACCAATTAAATTAAATTAAGCGAAAGCAAATCAGTCGAAAGATGAAAAGTCAAAACAATTGTATCATTCATAAAGCCGAAGCTCTCCGCATTAGCATGGAGTTTCGTTCATCATGTAAGCCCTCCCCCTCCCATCCCGCAAGGCAACAAAAAGCAGTAGAAAAGAGAAAAAGGGTCCCACCATGTATACCCAACACCCAACTACACCCTGTAGTAGGTAAGTAGCCTCTAAACCGCACCAGCCAATATCAGCAAGCCATCAGCCCAATCCCACCAATCCCCCTTCCGATTCCAACCCGCGCTCCGCCTAGATTATGCAATTAAGAGAACCCCTAGCCACATCAGGTAATCGAACCAATTCTCTCCACATGTGGTAATTAGGACGCGTGGATCACGGTTGTCGCAATCCTTTGTTTCATCATTATGACTTTTCCTTCCTTCTCCTCGCCTTATCCACCTTTCTGCGCGGTCGGGAATGAGTGGTTAAAGAATCCAAAACATACCAGCTATTCCGCTCGACCATCGAGAAATCCCCGGTATTAAGTAAGTCTTTATCAGGTTAGTTAACGGTAATAGGGATTGTGCGAGGATGGACTGTGGATAAAAAATAAAAGGAGAGATGAATCAGATATCATCCGTTTGGCATAGGACAAGTGTAAGTCACCACCAAGAAACGAGTTCTTGTCATGATAGGGGCGACACGAATGGCTCATCATATATACTCCCACTCCCCGACAGGGGGAGAGGAAAGAGAAAGAATTGCGGAGCTGGGAGTGCACTCACTAGTTTTTCATTCCTTCACGTTTGATGTTGGTGGCTGATGGTTGGTTGGGCAGAGAGATTTTGGAGGTGTATTTAAGCAGTTTCGAACAATGAGATTGTCGGGGAATATTTCCGCTTGGCGTTGGCCGTCAGGGGGTAGGGGTAGAGCCGCATGACTAAAGTCGGAAGAAAGGAAGGTTCCGATGAAGCGCAGGTGATGGGATGAACGGGGCCTTTGTGGTGTGATACCCACCGGTGCAATACCAGTTTTTCACGAGATACAGTCCCAGCACCGGTAGCCTACAGAGCCAAACCAAGTAGTAAATCGCTGTTCTGCTGCACCGGCACCGCGCAGCACCTGGATATCACTCCTCCACCCCCAGCCACACCTAGGCTACCCCACACAACGCAATGCCAACCTTCACCTCAAAAAAGTACCACCCCTCAACCCTCCAAAACACCCTCGGCGCGCGTTACCGACGCTCCCTCTCCCGCCACCCATTCTTACTCTTCGGTCTACCCTTCGTCGGCACGATCCTCGCAGGTAGCTTTTTCCTGACTCCGGCCACGGCGCTGCGATACGAGCGCCACGACCGCAAGATCCAGCGCATCAGTCAGGAGGAGGCCATGGGGCTCGGGGGGAATAAACGGAAGGTGGATCTGAATGAGGAGTATTACGTACGCTGCTTCCTTCCTTGTCTTGTGTGTTGGGATGTGTGGGATTCCAGGCTGATGTGGTGGAGGGGGGGTTACAGAGGCTTGCCGCAAAGGATCTGGATGACTGGGAGCAAAAGAGGATTAAGAGGTTTAAGGGAGAGCCGGATGGGATTTTGTGAGTTTGTAAGGGTAGAAGGATGCTCCTGGTCATCGTCCTGTTTCTTTCGTTCAAATACAGCTACTTCCCTCAACCCATCCACGCAACTATTGGAGAGTATGACAGTACAATAAATTTATGAAATAAAATAGTATTCACATGCATGCTGGTTGGCAATAAAATGGCGCCCAATCCAACCGCCACCTCTAGTACCAGTAACTGACCCCAGGGCGAGGCAATCTAAACTAGCACACTATTAGGCTGCAACTTATCTAGGCGCGGAAGGGACCGGAATATTATATAGAAAACGAAAGATAAGAAACACTAACACCGTCGCCATAAACTGCCAGGAGTATATTTATCAATCGCGAAGAGGGGAAAGAAAACATCGCGAGAATATTTAAAACCAAGATCCAAGGAGTGGGTAAGGGAGACGAAAAAAAGAGCCAATTAGTGAACATCACAACCTGGAGGAATGTTTTTGTTCAGTTAAAGCAAGTGTGTGCGCAGGAAATGGTAAGATATAAAGGGGGGTGAATAGACTAGAGCAGGTCCGAAGGGATATTACTGGATGCATATCCCTTAGATCCGATCCCCATGATTACTTTTCCGGCCTGAGGGTTCTTCGCAAAGGAGCTGAAGTAAAAGCCCATCATGACCGTGAGGTAGCTTAGGAGCAAGATAGACCCCTAAAGAACACAGAAAGTCAGCACCTTCTCCGTCCGCAATGCCGCACGATTGCTTTGCACAAACCTTAAAGTAATTACTCTTCCCTTCACCATACATGTACGACAACAGGAACACGCAGAGAATAACAGTAATCACGTCCCATTGAGGGAATATCAATGTAAAGGTATTTTTCACGAGATCCATTGGCGCAGCTTCCAAGGCGAAGAAGGCGCTGAAGAACACTAGAGCAGGGATCTGGAGCAAGCATACTTGGAGGGCATAGGCAGAGCCAATTTCCATGCTGAGGGCAATATTACCGTTCATTGCAAATGAGATTGCATTCTAAGCCACATTAGGGACCTGAAAAATAGCAAAAACGAACGGAAAGGGTTACCAAAAATTCAGTGGTGTTCGGCACAAGGGCGAACAGTGTCATTCCAAGAAATTTTTCGTCAATATCGAGATTCTCCAATACCACGTCCACCGTGTCAACCAGGATCTCTGCGATTACAGCATATAGCACCGTCGCCCCAAGCAGAATAATGGAGCTCTTAGCCCGACTCCAATTCGGTGCGTCGTGGCCCCCATGCCCAGCATCCGGAACAGCTGTAATGTCTTCTTCAGCTACAGGCATGGAATGCAATGGCAGCCTGGCAGGCGTAGCGGAGCTCTTTCTCCCCATGCCGTGACGCTGAAAGTCTTGATAGGCAGCAGTGGTTGTCACAGCAGCTATTTCTGCCATGCTGCGGACGAACTCAGCATTCTCTTCCGTGAATAGTCCATGAGATCCAGGCGTATCCAGTGGGCCAGCGGCAGTGGGAGGCATCGCGAAATCATCTGCCGAACGCGGCGGAACTACATGTAGTGTTGACCCCCGATTCTGCGAATGAGCAGAGCTTCCAGAACCATCTGCCCTTAGCCCAAAATTATCCAAGGATTGTCCCAAGATCCGCTTAAACATCACGTTATCCCGAAGTGAACCGGAAGTTGACATTCCAGCCGTCGTGCCATAGCTCTGCTGGTTGCCAATGCCGTCGTGGCCTCGTGATGAGGACCCCCGAACAGGCTCGGCAACGGGAGGGGGGGCGGGGTGTGCAGGGGGGTGGACTGGAGGAACCGAGTGCCAAATAACAGCAGCGTGTGTCCTCAAGGTAAACCACAGCCCAGTCACATAGGATATAAACAGGAAAACTGCGGCTATGTAGGTATATGGCTGTACAGCATCCCGATAAAATTCATTACTGAGGCTGGGGGGTGTCTGGATGAAAAAGCAACGACGGCAATCTGCATGGTGAGGATCCTTCTCAGGATGGCATGCCCGGCAAGCCAATTCGTACTGTGTTTCCAATCAGTAATCATGAACAAGACAGAAAGGGCAGGGGACACTCACAGTCCCATAAATCTGATAAAATAGGGTTGGCGCGAACACTCCGATCACAGCGAAAAGCAGCATGGTAGAAGTGACACCAGCAGACTTCGCATTGAATCGTTGAGTCTTCCGTTTGATTGCACCCGAACACATGCTAAGCCCAGGCATAAATACAACGCCTGCAAGGATACTTCCGACTACACTCCCCTCAACCAGTCTTCCCTTCCCTTCTTTCAGAGCAACACAATAAAGGTATACTTCAACGATAGTAGAGAAGAAGGCGTTAATCGTAGCACCCATCCCCATACTGGATTGCGCGGAAATAGAAGCCACGGCCTGTCCGATGAAGTATGCCAGAGGGATCACGGAGCATAAGCTCAAAGTGAAGACCGTCGCCGGGGTCGTAAGTGGAGTATCCCGGCCCAACGCCTTACCGAGAGCGTAGTGATCAGCTATGACGAAGAACACCACCGTCATCAAGTTGATGAAAAAGATGTTTGTTCCATCAATAGTATACTTGTAGTACTTCCAGCCCACGGCACGATACGTGCAGAGCAAGATCGAGGTAGAAGGTGTTCCGGGCCTCCTGCTATACGTATGATCCGAATGAAATGATAGCGCCAACGGGTGCCGACGAAGATGGTCACATAAAAGTGCCGTAACCTTGGCCATCGGGATCGTGAAAACAAGCAACCAGCAAAGGCAAGAAACAAATAAGAGTAGAGGGGCTGTATGCCAAACGCATTAGCGCCGACAAACAAACCCAGGGGGGGATAACTACCAATAATGAAGTAGAACCAGACGAAAAAAAGCACCCTTCCAACATTCCATTGACCACGGCCAAACAATCTCCGTTTCTTCCTTTGTGACTGGAAGCCGCTCAAGAGACCTGTTCTCTCGCCAGTCCCAAGAACGGAATCGCTCTCGCTCACGGAATCAAGGCTCTCGCGTCTGCGGCCCACAAGAGTTCTCCGAGTATGTGGGCCGAAGAATGTTTGCCCCTCTTCTATATCACCAGCCTGCCATTGCTCATATTCACTGATGCTCCTGCCTTCACCCTCGTCTTCTTCCGCATATGCTTCCTCTTGCTTAAGTTCTACGAAGCGGCCAAATGGATACCACAAATACCCGGCGAGGCCAAGAAGAACCCTTCCATATTCCCTCGCGCTATAGGTGAAAAAGAACAAGTAGCAAGTGATCGCGGCTATCAGGGTAGCCAATGCAAGCCACCAGCCAAAGAGCAAGACCCATAGAATGTTTACCAAAAAGAGAGCATTCCCAACTCTCCCACCGGGCGCTGAATGAATGTCTCCTTCTGCTGTCCTTTGCACTGAGCGATTCTTCTTGTACAATGCGGGCTTCCATATCCTGATGCCGAAGGGATGGGTAACGTTGATTGCTTCTTGGCGGTCCTTAAAACTGGTTAGATGCCTCTCAGCAAAAGGCCTGCCTCCACTTACTTTCAGAGTGAATGACTCCACGCTGCCGGCATTGCTGGCTTCGTATGGCTCTCCTCTCACGGTGCCTTCTTCACCATCTTCCTCTTCTTCCGTTTCTTGCTCCTCACTTGGCGGGTCATCCTGCTGAAACGTCGGCTCATCATCAGTGCTATCGACGTTCGAGAGTGCTGTCTGCGGAGTTGTTCTTCGTCTCAATAGCTGTGAATGTCGCCTCATAGCTGCAAACCCAGTACTTCCGGTAGCACCTCTATGTCGTTGCCCCAAATCCTCTTCTACCTCATCTGTTTCGTCGTCGACGCTGAATTCTTGCCTGCCATGCCCATTAGCCACACGCGTCTCATGGCGACCGTTATGAGTGCTGGAGTACACACCCTTTATGAGGCTGTCCCACCGTGGAAGTTCGGCGAGTCGCAGAGGGTCTCCGAGGTTTCCTATCCGGGGAAGATATCCTCCCCCTCGAGGAAGAAGCTACAGACGGTGTTCTAGATAACCTAGCTCCCGTGCTTGCGATATTTTCCGGGGAATCCGTGCGGATATGCTCAGCCGCGCTACTAAAAGATTCGACGGAATCTAAACACACCGTCGCCAAAGCACAAAAATGAGAGGAGGCACTAGTCAGTAAAAGTTATATTTACATCCAGGGAAAAACAAAAAGGCTGGGGCAGTCCAGATCACAATCCAAAATACTCCATGTCCAAATACGACACATTCATGAGGGGGAAAGAAGGGAAAAAGGAAAGTGTACTTGGGACGATATCTCTGCTTGCATCCCCAGGAGTCTGTGGTTCCACCGTCGTCCTATCTGGTTGGCTAATGTGCCGTACCGTCTCCGTCGAGTGGGAGCTCTCAGAGCAAGAACCTGAATTCTCGTGGCCGGACATCTGAGAGGAGAATGAGGCAGCAGATGTTTGTCGAGAATCTGGGGCTGGCGAATTTCTAGGGTCGAATGTCGAGGAAGCCGGATGCGGCTCCTGTTGTGCTGACAAGGGATTCAAATGTTGGACGACGCCTGGCGCAGAGGGATTTCTTTGGTCGCTACTCGCCATAGATTTCAGATTAAAGTAGGACAAACGGGGGAGGAGGGGCGGAACAAATTGGGCGAAGGAGTTGGGGGGGGGGGAGCAGGTGCTATGGTGACCCGTTCCGATCACAGCATAGATTATCTGATGGGGCAGTGGGCAAGGATGACGCGATCAAGGAAATATAATACCTAAATACAAAAAAAAAAGCGGGCAAGTGACAGGTTCCCTTTCTCTCTCTTTTTTTGTTTCTCCCTCGGAAAGCGATTAATCCGTACTTATCAGCTCTGGTTTCTCCTGCAGATAGATGTGTCAGTTCCCCGCCCCAAATGGGGAGCACACTCACGAGGCCAGAGGAGGATGAAGAGGAGGAGGAGGAGGAGGAGGAGGAGAGGTGAATCAAAATGCCAAAGGAAAAACAAACGAAGGGAGGGCAAGAAAGGAAGTGAAGGAGAGGAGGGCGAAGTGAATTTTTCACAAAAAAAAAAAGAGAGAGAGAATGAAAAAGAAAAGAGGAAGAAGAGAAGGAAAAGCAAAAAAACAAGCGAAAAACAATGCAAGCTGGGCTGACAGGCCAAACCTCAGTTCGTGAGAGATGATTATGAGAAAACGGGGGAGGTGGGTTTATGTCTGGTGTGGGCGGGTATCGCCTGAAGTTCGGTTCAAGACTGGGGGAGCAGCTACGATCAACGATCCAAACCAAGCTGGAAGTGCAACAGTACCGGTGCCGTAGCAACTGAATCCTGCAGAACGGGTGGTCCAGCTCCTCCTCCTCCTTCAGGCAGCAGAATTTCCCATAACGACCCTTATATCCCCACGCACCTCCCCGCCCAGACCACCATCCCGAATACCAAGATCAATGGGAAAAAAAAAAGATTCACTATCTCTAACACCTTATCCTACCTGTATTCCCTTATCCTATCATACCTGTACCGGTATTCCCTTCTCCCAAGGCCACTTTCTGCCTTCCCAACCGCGCCAAGAAGAGAATTGTGCACTGACATGGAGACGGCCCTTGGACCACTTCTTGTCTTGGTTCCCCCCTCAAGACCAAACAAAGTGCGCCTCCGCCGCGTGACGTGCAGATCCTCACATCAAGGAAAGCAACCGTACCCGCCTCCGACCGTCCGCGTGTTCTGTGGCATAATCACTCAACCATCCCCATCTGTGTTGCGCTGCGGGAATTTGATTTGAATGCATCATGAGGAGGGAAGAGAAAAAAAGAACTATGATATCCCATCCCGCACAACCGCACCCCGTCCCACCCGCACCCTAAGCCAAATCTATAACTCCCAATTCTAACTTCCCCCCCGGGCAAGTGAGTGAATGAATAAAATTTAATAAACAAACAAATAGACAAATATCGCACTCAAAGCAACATCACACCAATAACCCCAGCTAACACTCCACTCCCTGACACTAACCGCAACTCCCCTCCTATGCTACCCTACACTTCAAACTCACCGGTAACGTAGAATACCGTAATCTGTTCAGTAAATGCAAGCCTGTGCCCCAACGTGACACAGATATAGACCCCACAGCATAATCTTAGACTGTACGAGTATGACAACCCGCACTACCCGCACAATGCAGTCCCGAAATGGATTATCATAATATCATATCGTACCTGTGAGGAGTGACCTGATTCGGCATGATAGAACCAAGAGTTTATCTTGTCAGCGGATACAATACTCGAGTACCGGTACTTTGTTTTGTTTCAGCCCTGTGTGCGGATCCCGGTAAGGTATCATGAAGCGAGGAGAAAAAAAATAAGGTGCATTGCGGGTTCTACCATGACCGGAATCATACCGCAAAAACCCTTCAAGTCCACCATCAGAAATCAGCCCCCAGCCCTCGCAATCCGAGACAAAGCACCCCGACAAGGAATAGTAGAATACTAGTAAAAGTACCAGCACTTTCTCGACGGGGTACCGTATATTGCTTATTTAAGTCGGGCCTACTGGATCTCATTAACTGCCGGTAGCAGAGTACCGTATTCGTAATTTTAACCCACGCGTTTAAGCCTACCGTACTATGGTTTGGTGGATTTGAAGGGTATTTGCTGTATATATAATGCGAAATGGAAGGTGGGACGGGTATAGTAGCGCAGCAGCAAGTGTCGGTCAGGATAATCTGGCGTATGACACAGTACAAGTACCGGTACTGTACTCGAGTATTAGTACTTGTGCAGTACAAGTACTTGCTAGCGCTTTCCTGTGCTGGAAAGGGCTTTTTGTATCTAATACTGAAACAGCCTCGTTTGCCAATCTCCAAGTATCGTACTCGAGCACCAATATAATAATTATAATCTTCTATGATACCATGCTCGTACAACGACAGCACTTCGTGAACAATACCGGTACCTTAGATATTCCCACAACTAATGAGCACGCCCTCGCTCTTCCCCCCAAACACCCCTGCTCCTTTCGGCTGATGCCGGACGAAGGAGAAAAGCTTAGTTGCAGGCCAAGATCGCCACGTGCGTCATGCAAGTGGTGTCCCGGGAACCCTTGGCCCACATACAGTTCTTGAGAAGATCGGGTGTCAAATAAATCGACATGAAAATTTTTACTTTTCCACTTTCTTCTTCCACCCTCCTCTCTCTTCTCATTTGCCGCGCGATTGTTGGGCGAAATAAGCTAATTGTATGGGACATCTTCGATTGCCAATTTGAAAAAATCAAAGAAAAAACAATAATACATTCACCAGGGGACCAAGGAGCAGTAAAAACTCAAGGTATAACGTGCGTTACGAAAAGTGCATGTCACTTTTTATGCAGTCAGGTCAACGAACGGGGATCACCGCAAACGACAAAATTGGGAGCATGCTTTGTCTGCACCTCATCCTAGGGCTCCTCCACCAAACACTTTCCAGTCCTCACATATCAGCCCTTATTGCGTCTTTTTGCTCAGACTGCTCTCGATAATTCCTTTTCCAGCGGCAATCGTTTCCCCAGGCCCTCGCTGCTGGCCCCAGAACGCACTGCCGCTAATTGGCGCAGCCTGAGTACTATAATCAACCTTCTCCAGACCATGGACCTCGGCCTCCTCATCGACTCCGAGGCTCTCCTGCAGAAATCTCCTGCGAACCAGGAACCGCTCACGCCTCTCCTTGAGAAGCCCTGGGCTATCCAGCTTGGACAATGCGGTCCTGACTGCGAGCCTGGTTGCGAAATATAAATGCTCGGAGAAAACAATGGCAGCAAGGACTCCCCAGAGTGTAAGGTCTTTAGGGGTCCCCACAGCTGCAGCAGAGTCGGAGAATAGGTAAATGAGGATTGTCGAAGAGATAGAGCCCATCCAAGACAAGAATGCAAGGTTACTATTCACCCTGTCAATGATCACCAGACAACAACGGAATGGGATCGAACCTACTCTAGCCAGGGGCCAATAGAATCGGCTCTATGAGGAACAGGCCTCTTCATCTCGACACAAATTTTTACAGCATCACTTCGAAGCTCAATCCAGTTGTTAATCAAGAACGAGACCGAGGCCAAAGGCCAAACCGGGGAGAACAACGTCAGATATCCAAACTAACATAAAGAAATTATTAACCGATGCCAGACCGCAGTTAGGGTTAGGGTAATAGAATCCCACCTGCATACACATTTCCCGAAGGTCGGTGGTGACATCGTACTCATCCAACTCCGCTTCGTTCCTGACTCTCTTTAAGAATGCGTGCTCACTCTTGTTATCATTGACTTTGCCTGCATCCTCGAAACCCTTCCTGTTGTTCTGGAACTCCTTAGCCTTCCTGAAAACTCTCCTCTTGATATACGGAACGATGGTTTCCAATGCCAAATTGACAATCTGCGCAGTCACAGTAAAGTAGATGACCTGCTTCCTTAGTCTATCGGTATTGACCTGGAATACTGGAGCTGCTGCTGGTTTCTCGTCTTCCGTGAAAGGCTGGACAGTTAGGCTGAAAACGTCTAAATGAGGTACAATTAGGTTTCCGAAGGGAACATATATGAATGCAGTGAGGAAAAGCGGGACATAAGAGCAGATAAAGTTGAAAACAAATATTTTCTGGGTCATTGCCGCCTCCTGAGATGATTCGTTCTCATAATTCTCAAATTCCGTCAACCCAGCGGCAATTTTCGTGAGGATAGATGTGAGGATTGGAACAAATAGAGTTAACAGTATGGTGGGAATGAAGACCTATTGCCAATCAGCACATTTGCTGACACAACAAGCAGAGCCTGGCCATACCAAAACAGACTTGAATGGCCCATTATAAACCTCCGAAATGAAGATCTCGATTACAAAAACAGTCGCATACAGCGCCGAGAGGATACCACTAGCTCCCAAGGCGAATGGGATCTGTAGGAGTTGGCGGCAGAGACGTTTCCAAGCCGGGAAAAACTTGACCACCTCTCCAGTAACGAGATCCTCAACCTCCTTCTCATGTATGAACTGAGCTCTCTTGTTCTGTAGCTGTGACACGTTGCGAACACCCCATCGGACAGCCAAATCGACCTCCTGGCGCTTCCAGTATTCAACAAAGATGACAGACCAGAGGCAGTTGGAAATAGCAAAGACGAGCGAATACTGCGAGAGCAAGAAGTAGGACCCCACACCAAATGTAGCTGCAATAACCAAGAAAGAAAGGTAGGATTGTAGGAAAGCGAAGTAGAAGGCAATCTATACTTTTGTGAGTTTCGCTAGTCGCCTGAATGGACATTCGAGAGCTGCGTACCCTCTCACCAAATCGATCTTTCAATTTCTCCAACTCCTCTATTGAAACTATCCAAGTAGTAGACCAATCTTTCAACCATGCCTGATAGAAGGTTAGGAACAGCTCCGAAACATCGCTTTCTCACTTTCGAGCTTTGGAAATTCACCTTATTAAAATCATGATCATGCAACGGGAAAATACTCTCCACCAAAGTCCAAGGACCTTGTTTGGGGGTAATCCCAACACCGCCTTCACTTACTGGCGACGTGATCAACTTGTGCACAATCCTCAATCTCTCTGCCTCTGTCAATGGCTCCTTATCCAGTGATCTCTGTGTCTCCTTGTCAGGCGCTGCAGGGCGAACGCCGAAAAGCCAATCCTTTACTCTAACCCAGTCATCAGCACACACCTACCAAATATGTATCTGTTTTTTTAGAGGGCGAGAGCCAGGGCTTACCGAGACCTGTAAACCTCGCCAATAAGCTTCTGCTCAGAGCGGATAGTGACAAAGACGAGAACAGATCCGTTCGCTCCGTCACGAGCTTCAGTCCTAAGCCCAGCCGAATCCAAAGCAGCAATCAACCTTTCAAACTGAGCTTCAGCTTTCTCCTTAGCTAGGATACACGGATTTGTCAGTAACTGATGCAAGCTGGCACTTTCATTCGATGAAAGCCTTTGCTTTGCTGAAGAAGCTAGCGTACGCACCTGTACTTCCGAATCGGAACGAGATCACGTAGTCCACACCCTGATTGCTCGCCACAGCTGCCTGGGGAGGCGGGGGGTCAGACTCTGCCATGGTTGCCGTTGTCTAACGCTATTCTGTATTTCGAGATCCCAGTTGGGAATGAGGGAGTTGGTAGATGGGGAAGAGGAGAGATGAAGAGCGAGGTTTTTGGTTTATTTCCAAGCTTGTGTAGGGGGATGGAGAGACGGCTCGCAAGTTGGGCGGGATCTGGCACTGAGAAAGCAGGAAAGTTGTCATAAATTTAAAAGCTGTCAGGCATTTCCCATCATTCGCCAACGCTCAACCGGAATGATGCAGCCGAGACTCGACGAGTACGCATCATCCCAAGCATGGGGGCAAATCATGCTCATTGGGTACCAGCGCTGCGAGTGATTGCCCAATTTTTTCTTTTTTTGGTTGTAAATTTCTGGATTCCCGGATTGAATCAATCCCTCGCAGGTGGCCACATACCGGCGGACTACAGCGAAGCTACTCGTTTGTGAGTACCTACTTCTACATATATCCGATACACAGTACGGCAGCAAACAAGAACTAGTAAAATATGAGAACAGGATACCGTCCTTATTGATAAAAATACAGTAGTAACGCTGGAGGGTTTCAGCAGAAGTCAAAAGGGAAAACCCGAAAGTCGAAGAAACCGTTTAGACCGCCCGACTAACATTCCCGGGCGGGGAAGATCTTGGAAAAGAGTTATTGTTGGCAAATGAGGAGTAAGAAATGGACTGTTTCCTAGTAACTAGAGATGGGCAGTCGCCCATCACATAAGTGTTCCGGCGATGTGACCGGGCTATCTTCCTAGCGCCTTCGTGTCCCAGTCCCCCTCGCTCTGCTCCTGCTCCTGCTCCTGCTCCTGCTACGGCTCCTGCTCCTGACTCTACGAGTACGACTCCTAGACCTACTGTAGCTCCTCGAGCTGTAGCTGCTATAGCTCGGGCTTCTTCTTCTCCCGCGCCCCTGGCCAGCTCCATAACGACCTCCACCAGCTCTAGGGGGAGGCGTGTATCGAGGGTTCCTACCAGCATTTTCGCGACGACGATATGAGGATCTGGACCTAGATCTGGAAGGGGATCTTGAGCGCGATGAGAAAGATGGGGACCTAGTCCTGGCCCTCGAAGTAGGTCGATAACTATCCCCAGCGGCAGCCCCGCGGTAGCTATCACCCCGAGAAAACCCCCTTCCAGCACCAGCACCAGTACCCGCATGCGCACGGCGAGGCGAAGATCGATAACGGTTTCCGGTTTGTCCACGGTAACGAGGGCCCGGGGGGGGTCTGCGAGTCTGAGGGCCAGAGCCAGGGCCAGAGGGGTCTGAGCGACGTGGTATAACTATCGAAACATTGATTACAGCACCATCGAGCTGGCCTTCATGCATATGTGCGATGGCAGCGTGAGCAGAGGAGGAGGAATGATAAATAACATAGCATACACCACGGTTTGTATTGTCTGTGGTGGTCGGAAAATCAGGTAAGCAGGGAACTTGGGCGTCAGAAGCAAGCAAGTGGAAGGGTTTATGATACATTGGTGATTCAAGGGCATGTCCAACATCTTAATTTCTCCATAACTTGAGAAAATTTCGGTGATGTGAGCTTCGGTGACATTCTTTGTGAGCTTCTCAATCACAATCTAAAATTTTACCATTAATACCAAAATCTGAATTTCCCGAACCGATCAGGAGAAATAGGTTGGAAAAAGCGCAGCGAACCTTTGTACTCTGTATCTCAGGGCTGGCGCTTCGCGAATAGCTTCTTCCCCTGCTGCCACTCCTGCTCCTCGACCTTGCCCGGGAAACGGGAGATTGTGTTGGGGACCTAGATCGATTGGATACGGGGGACCTTGTTCTGGAACGAGAACGAGTGATGGAACGAGAATTTCTAGAGTAAGATCTACCTACACGAGGCGGAGAGTTTGAACGGCTAGGTGAGTGGTCTCGAGATAGCGAACGGGTTCTGGAACGATCCATTGAGGTAAATGGCGGTTAAAGGGAACTATGGAAGCCGGTGTGGAAAAGTTGACTGGATTGCTGACTTGCGAGGATAATGTCGATAGGTCGAGACCAGTGGTGATGCCTAGGATTTGTGTTGACTATGGGGGAAGCGATGGGACGCGCAGAACGCGAGCGCCAAGCATGCTTCCCAACGAGGGCAAGACAAAACCCAAGGTTCATTAGGTGAGCATGGTGGTATCATAGCGCCAGTATTATGTCACAGCCTCCTCGAAGAAGGACCGGATCAGATAAACTGGCGAAGAGCCAGGCGCCAAGAATTCTTTTCAGGGAGGAAGTTAGCCCCTGTTGCTGGCGGTGAGAAGTTATGATACAAACTTACAACAGCCATCAGCACAATACTTTGTACTCGTACCCTACCAGCACATTCCTTCGGGGAGGGGCACGGAGCTATGTCAGGACAGTAGATAATAATATTATGATAATATTATCATACTTGTATCCGAGATCTATGATAATGAAAGATAGTGAGATAAAATTCATTCGATAAGGAGCCATGTCATTTGTTACCTCGCGGCCTCACGGAGTGCCCAGGTGGTAGATTTTATGCATTTGAATATTGCATTATGAAACATAACGGGGAGACTACTGTAATGGAACTCCACCTGAGGGAAGGGTCTCCCTCCCTCTCTCATTCTCTTCCCACCATCTATCTAGTTGGTTCAGATTACAGTATTTTATATCATATCAGCGCAAGAAGCGTGCATCCGCTACCGCAAGATTTAGGCACGACTACCGTTGGATTTATGTGTGGCTGAAGTATAATCCTCTAGCGGACCGCTACTATAGCACAACCCGGAATTCTCTCATATGATAGGAGGATTGTGCTGCATGGTGGTATCCGGCTGCTGTATGTTTAAATACTACATTTATCCTAGCTGTGTGAGGGTATCATAATGATACACCTAGATCATCCGGAGAGCTTGGAGGTGAAAACTTGGACAGCCCTCTCGAGCACTCAAGCCAGCCAGTCGCGATTAGAGAAGCTATCATCATCAACAAGACGGTCCGAGATATTAATACCACATCTGCACCACAGAATCATAATACAGGTATGGCAATCGCAGCTGGTGCGCAAGAAACTGCCCAATACATGCAAAGCTCCCTTACCCTCAATACCCCAAGCGAGCCTTCACCGGGGCAGAAAAAAAGTTCTTCTCTTCCTTCCTTTGCTCTTGCTCTTCCTCCTCCTAAGTTAGGCAAAGTGGGGCACGTACCAGTACATTATTGTACAGTATTGCTCAACACTTCCCCCACCGCAAATTCTCCAACCCGTTGGTGTCACCGCGAACAGAAAAGCAGTTGTTCTCTGACGAAAGGAACCTCGGCGCCTTCTCCAAGTCCAAAACCGGTTACGTTCTGGGCACCTTTCCCATATCGAAAATGGCTCCCGCGACAAAGTATCCGATGCCCACCCCTCCTATCCCTACTCCTGGGTCCCCTCGCGCTCGCTGGAGGGATGAGGCAATACCAGCGTCCTCAGCTAGTAACTCTTATGGATTTTTGAATTCCTCCTATTTCCCCCTATCATCATCTAGTCCCCTTCATTCAAATTTCCTCTTTCTGCCCTCTTCTTATTCCCGGTCTATTGCCCTGGGCTCTAGTGTGCCAACAACTGAAAAGTCCACAGCATCGGCAACGATTTCGACGGAAGCGGCGGGGGTAGCTGTTGGAAAGGCCATGGCCGCACCAGCACCCACTGGAGGCAGTCGTTTTTCTGTAGGAGATAGTAACTATGGCAACCCCGTCTACGGCAGCATTCCTGGAAGTACCATCAGTACGCCGGGGATGTCGCAATCCTCGTCGGCTCTCAATCTTGCCTCCTTCAATTCTCCGAATGCCCTATCTTTGGCATCGTCTAGCTTCTCTGAATCCCTCCCTGGTGGAGAGGTCAGTGGTAGAGTAAGAAGCATCTCGCAAACTGGAGTTTCAAGCGGAACTCCTACCACAGCAACGTCACCTGTAAACGTGATATCAAACCCTACCACCGCGCGGACATTCACGAACGAGGGCGTGGGTGTTCATATACAATCCCCCAATTCCTTCCATTCGCCTCAACAACAACAACAACCACAACAACAACAACCACAGACACCACAGACACCACAGACACCACAGACACACCCAGGCAGATCCCGATCGAGATCCACTATGAGCAGACATGAAGGGACCCAACCGGTCGTCAATCAGCAACAACAGAAGGCGCTTTCTGGATCTCCTATATCCCCTGGTACCCATACCAAACGGTCTTCAGTCTCCAGCAGCATAACCAATATAACGGATCCGGGTGGGGACAAGGATAAGGAGAAAAGGCCTCGGGTTTATGGGAGAATTGGAGTGTGTGCCCTTGATTCCAAAGCGAGGAGCAAACCTTGCCGAACCATCTTGAACAGATTAATTGAACATGGGGAATTCGAGACAATTATATTCGGTGACAAGGTTATTCTAGATGAGTGTGAGTACAATTCATCCGATCTTTTACACTTTTGCTTGTTCCTTCGCAAGGCAAAGAGAAAAAAAACAAAGGAAAAGCATCCCACGTTTTGCTGCTATTGTTTTTGATTGGTCCGTGCCGGAACCCCCCAATACAAATCTATAAAACTTTTTTTTTTGCCAGGTTTCCCCAATATTTTCACTCTCCTCATTTCCCTCTCCCCATATGCCCCACATTATAGCCCCCACCATAACTCTCCGCGGTGACACACCTGCACATTTGATTGGGATTCTTAGGATATTCAAAATGCTAATGTTTTTATGACATCTTCAGCTATCGAAAACTGGCCTACTTGGTATGTAGATGTCGTTATTCCTTTTCTTGATTATTCTTCCACAAGCTATACTGTTTTGAAGGCATAATTTTGAATCATGCTATTTGATTCCCAAATCCCACCGAAGAAAAGGCTCTGGAAAGGGATATGGGCCGTGGCTAGAATCTAGGAATTTTGTTCCTCTTTTGTTCCTCCTTACTCCTTTACCCCCGTTTCTGTTGTTGTTTTTTATTTTTATTTTTTAATACTTTCGTGGGAGCTCCGTATTCATTCATTCTGAATTTCGAACGTGGATGTCATGCTCTGAACTTCATTTTGTTTCTCTGTGTTTGCTTTTTTTGTGTCTAGGATTCTTTTCAAAGGCCTCTTGACTAACCCTTCGCAGTGATTTTCTGATATCATTTTTTTCGACCGGGTTTCCGCTTGACAAAGCAACACAATATGTTGCTTTACGCCAACCATATTGTGTCAATGACCTTCAGATGCAAAAGATCCTGTGGGATCGCCGACTTGTTCTTCGGGTGTTAGACTCAATCCGGGTTCCGACCCCCAAACGCCTTGAAGTTTCTCGGGACGGCGGTCCATATCTTCCCAGCGAGCTCGCCTACTATTTGGAAATGAAGACCAGTGTAAAGGTTCCGCCGCAAGGCGAATGGAAGATGCCACAAAAAGTTGAGTTGAGTGAAGATGGAGAAACGCTCATCGTCGACGGGAAGAGTCTTAAAAAGCCATACGTTGAAAAGCCGGTTAATGGGGAGGATCACAATATTCACATCTATTTTGCCAACGGCGGTGGCGGAAGGAGATTGTTCCGAAAAGTGGGGAATAAGAGCTCCGAGTTTGATCCTAACCTCTCACAGCCTAGAATGAAAGGATCCTTCATTTATGAACAATTTATGGATGTCGATAACTCTGAGGATGTCAAAGCATATACTGTTGGCCCTGACTTCTGTCATGCAGAAACCAGGAAGAGTCCGGTTGTTGATGGTCTTGTGCGAAGGAACACTCATGGGAAGGAGATCAGGTTTGTCACCAAGCTCTCACCCATTGAATCCGGTATGGCGGCTAGGATTTGTGAGTCATTTGGGCAAGCGGTCTGTGGGTTTGACTTGTTAAGGGTCAATGGGAAGAGTTATGTTATTGATGTCAATGGCTGGAGCTTTGTGAAGGACAACACCGAATACTACGATCGTTGCTCCAGTATTCTCCGGTCTACCTTTATCAAGACCTCACGAGAGAGGAATAGAGAAGACTACAGAGGCCTAGGTGCTAAGGCGGCCTCGGTTGTTCCGGCCAGGGAACGGAGTCCGGGCAGGAGGTCGGGCTCCAAACGCAACTCTAGCGGCCATCGCTCGGCATTGCATAGCCTGCTGTCTAGGTCACCTTCGTCTTCTAGGTTGACGAACCATCACCAACAACCACCGCCAGTGATCACGGCGCCGAATGCCAATCCCACCCCTGGGCAATTACCGACACCGGCTGCTGCGGGCCCTATTCCCCAGTCTCCACTAGAGCCATTGTCTGGCGAGAATAGGGAGAAGTCGAGGCCGGTGGCGCCTCAGCATTCCTGGAAGTTGAAAGGCATGGTAGCGGTCCTACGACACGCTGACCGCACTCCGAAGCAAAAATTCAAGTTCACCTTCCATTCGAAGCCCTTCGTGGATCTCCTTAAGGGCCATACCGAGGAAGTCATACTTGTTGAAGACGGCTTACAGGACGTTATTGAAGCTACTCGCCGCGCGATCGAAGGACGCACCGAAGACATGGACAAGCTCGCAGTGCTCAAGAATGCATTGGATAGGAAAGTCGGGTTTGCGGGCACTAAGGTTCAGATAAAGCCAATGTTCCTCAAAACAGAGGTTGTGGAGGAATCGGTTGAAATTAATAGTCATGGCTCGACGGCTTCTCCGGGCAGCGGTTCCACTGAAGTGCGGGTCAACGTCAGTCGAGTCAACAGTGTGTCTTCATTCTCTACCGATCCAACAAAATCGAAGCAAATCTTGGACAAGCTACAGTTAATCATCAAATGGGGCGGTGAGCCCACCCATTCGGCAAGGTACCAAAGCCAAGATTTGGGTGAATCGTACAGGAAAGATCTACTCCTCATGAATAAGGATGCATTGGAGGATGTTTCCGTTTTCACGAGCTCGGAGAGAAGGGTTACCACAAGCGGTGAGTCTTGAAATCCCAATGACGTTTGGCTCAATACTGAGGCTGCGTTTCCATGTGTAGCTCAAATCTGGACCGGCTCTTTCTTGGACCATAAAATTTCGGATGACTTCGTGAAAGTGAGGAAGGATCTCCTTGATGATTCAAATGCTGCGAAGGACGAGATGGATAAGGTGAGAATTAACCCTACTTGAGTTCCAATCCTTAGCTAATATGCCCAATAGGTCAAAAAGAAGCTGAAATCGCTGCTCCGTGAAGGCTCAAAACCTCCCCCGCAATTTGCCTGGCCAAGGGGTAATATGCCGGAACCTTCCGTAGTGATGCAAAATGTTGTATCCTTGATGAGGTTTCATAGAAAAGTGATGCACCAAAACTACAGCAGGCTTTTTGGCACCGGCGCATCTTCAACGTCTTTGCCGTCCCTTGCTGCCCCTGGCGCACCATCTCTTGCTCAATCTGCCGCGAATATTCAATCACGCTGGTGCTGTGGTGAGGATCCTGAGCTTTTTAAAGAGCGCTGGGAGAAGTTATTCGTCGAATTCTGCGAGTGGGAGAAGGTCGACCCTAGCAAAATCTCAGAGCTTTATGATACAATGAAATACGACGCTCTGCATAATCGTCAATTTCTTGAAGCGATTTTCATGCCCTCTGCCGCAATGCTGGAGGCTGATGACATCGACACCGCCATCCTCGATTCGGTAGAAGATCTGAATCCGCCTACTTCTGGAGATGCTAGAAAGTATTCCTTGTCTCCTAGCTCTGAAGGAGAGAGGGAAATCGTCCTACAGCAGCAAAAAGGGGCTAGTAAAAGGGAGCGCCTTAGCTTGCGAAGTCGAAGCTTACTTAGCGGGGGGACTAGGCCTTCCTTTGAGGGTGAGGCCAGCCGTAGCTATGCCGCTACTCAATTGAACTCTAAATCCAAGAGTGATGTCAGACTCTCTAAACTGCGCGAGCTTTATCGACTTGCCAAAGTCTTGTTTGAGTAAGTACCCGCACTATCATTGCTTCCATGTTGTATTTACCGACCTTCTACTTTAGTTTCGTATCTCCACAAGAGTACGGCATTGATGACGAAGAGAAATTAGAGATTGGACTCTTGACTAGCCTACCGCTGTTGAAGCAGATAGTGAAGGATTTGGAGAATGTCCAAGCAGCTGAAAATGCAAAGTCTTTCATCTACTTCACGAAAGGTATGTTGGACCACTTGCGTTTCATCTTTCGCATTCTAAACCATGAATCTCTAGAGTCACATATCTATACTTTACTCAATTGTATCATTGAGGGGGGTCTCCCAATCAAGATGGAGCGTAACGCTATTCCCGAACTTGACTATTTGACCCAAATATGCTTTGAACTCCTGGAATCGGAAACCAAGGATCAACCAGGAGACTCACCTGACGAACCGAATACCAGCTCCTACAGTATTCGGGTCAGCATATCCCCGGGGTGCCATAGCAAGGATCCTCTCGATATGCGTCTCGACGCCAAGCATTGCATTGGATGCGCACCCCGCAAGAGCTTAACCAGGCACCTAGACTGGAAATATGTTGTCGAAACATTAAGGGAGAAATTCCATCGTGTTAAACTGCCGAGCAAGTTTATACCGATAAACCTTGGGGAAGCAAGTCTGAAGAAGGGCGTTGGAACGAGTGAAGGCAAAGAGGAGAAGGACGCTGGAAAGAATGGCCCCGGGACTGTAGGTGGTGCTGGAGGAAAACCGTCACCGCCTGAAATGATCATGGAGGAGCATCCCGAAGAGCTGGTTATGAGGGACGAAGCCGGGAACGTGAACAACGAACATTAGAGATTTTTGCCTTAGAAAACGTGTATTTTAGAATTAATCCATTATCACATGTGTATAGGCGATTGGGGGGACGTCGCAGTCATTAATGGAAGTAGTTAATGGTGTGCATGAACGGCTAAGTTAGTTCTCAGACGATAGATTTTGTATTTATCTTTATTGTGAAATGAATGAGGGGTTATTTTTTGTGTAGGGGACGCGTTCTGGGATGTATGGCACGCCGTTCGGCTGCTCACTACAACAACAGCACGCAGGCTATTAGACCGGGTGTACCTTGTCACGAAATTCGAGGAAGTGTTCGAGTACCAGTACAGTATGTATCCTTGTTAAATTCCACATTACATCACGAATATTGTTCCACATCTTCTATTAGCTAAGTCATCCAACTAGAACACCGACCGATACACAAAACTTGAATGGCCACCACCCTCATAGCCCCTCTACTCTACCAGTGCCAAAACCGGAATTGTCCTTTTCAAGTCACCCGTAATCCTCCACCTCCACCTCCACCTCCACCTCCACCCCCTCCTGCCATTATGTAAAGCTCTCCACCCCCCTCCTCACCAGATAAACCCAACTTGCACCGAGTTTAACAATAATCTATCACAGTTAACAATGCCCCGCCCGATTCTCAAAAACATGATCGACAACTCGATAGAGCTTGTCCTGACACTGGCCACCCTGGTGAGCCCTTCCATGGGCGATGTCAGGGCAGAAGTAGAGCACTTGAGGTATCTGATGGCATTGCAGGAGAGGAATCGGGAGTGTTTGGTTGGGTATGATATTATCATGGGAGGTGGGTGACGGAGGTACGGGAAAAGGTGAGAAGGTGAGAAGGTGAGAAGGTGAGAAGGTGAGATAGGGTGGTGCAAAGGGGGGACCAAGTTTGAGGGGGTAAAGGGTTGGAGAGGGTGGCTGGCTGAGCTCCTCTTCACTTTTGGTTTGTATCGTCGTGGCATCACCTATGGGACTTGTGTGAATAATGAGTCTCGTGTGCATCTGAATTGAAGAGATTCTTATCTTAATTAAAGTTTGGCAAAAGTAGTTGGGATAGACTACCAGCCCAAGACTGCGCCCCGCGTCTGCTCCCAAACTCTGCCTCCTGATGAGGACAAATATTATGCCCGATCCCTAGGTTTCGGGATGCGCTTTGCGGTGAAGATTTTGAGAGGAGACGCGATGATCGGGAGGAGGGCTTCACAAAGAGAAGTGAATTGAGGAGTATAGAGAGATTAAATGGAACAAGTGAGATATGATAAACAGAGTGTAGAGTTGAACCTAAATTAATAAGGGCGGTACCGAAAGCCAAGAGCGAGGTCAGCAAGGAAAGGAAACGTATATAAAGGAAAAGGGTTTAAAGCCCGCGCTCTCTAGTGTGTAGTGATGATCTACGGATATCTATATATCATATTATGTCCAACCAGCGGGCGCTCCGAATGGCCCTTCGCTACGCTTCGGGATTCGGAGGCGGGCTTTTTGCGATGCAATAAAGTAGGATATTTAGCCAGCTCTTCTAATGGCTCTAAACTTCGCTTTAGGATTTACAAACTTCTCTGTTGAAAATCAATTGAAAAATTTATTGAGACATGAAAACTCGAATCGAAACCAAGTAAAGGAGAAAAAGGACTAATGAATGTGGGGAAGGACTGGTCAGGGTTGAGTGGCCTACAGTCACGTGAGCGTAAAAACTTTGTTGCCATGTGACCTTAGTGGGATTATGTATAGAGATATTTTGCTCACGCCATCCCTCGAAGGGCGCCGTCTAGGTTTTGGGTGTGGCCCTTCACCCATTGCGAGTGTGACCTAGCAGAGGCACGTGAATACCGGTATCACAGAGGAAATGGCGCTTGAAACCTGTTTTTCATCGTGTGGTAGACTGATTGCACCTGTGGCGAGATCGGCCCCCTCAACGAGATTTCCCTTAATAAGCCCATGCCAAGTCAGTTGTGATATGCTGATTGGTGGTTGCGAACAAATCTCGCTGAGGGGGCCAATCTCGCCACAGGTGCAATTAGTCTATTTCTTGTTGAAGGTCTGGGTGTCAGGAGTGGGCGCTAGTGTGGCCTAACAGAGCACTGCGCTGTCTGCAGAATTTATTAGTAACATGGATACATACTCTGTTCTCCATGACCGATACGCCTGGCAACTATAATAACTGGCCCAATATCTTATGACACCGAAAACACTTTCCACCCCATGACCGTAACACCACCGACACACCGTTATTAAATAACCACAGCTTTTCCTAGTTCCGAGACATTTGCCCTCTGTCGGCCTGGATTACCAGAGGAACACACCAAGGAAGCCTGATGCCAGGGGGTAGTGGGGGAGTGGGCCACTTAAACTTTATTTGGCCAACGTATCGACGGGAGTAAGATAAGGTACTTCGTGACCTATGTAGGCAGGGTCGACATAGAGGTGTTGGGTCTCGGAATGGCTGGCCGCTGTGCATTTGGCAGAACGAGTGATCTCGGGTGACGGCTTGTGTGCTGAGGGCGATATGGGAACACGAACTGATCCGGGCTATTCGTTTGCTCAAAATATACCACCGTTTTCATCACTTGGCCCGCAGCTGCTATCAATGTTATAAACCATTACTACGCCCATCTTTATTACTACAGTTAGGTCACCTTATCTTTTGAGAAACACCCTCCCAGCTACCAGCCGGAGCCACCCGCTCCTTGTTATGTGTGGTGGAGGGGGCCAACTGGGCCTCGCCCCGGTATAGTCGCTTTATAGTTCCATCCATAATCAGATACGTTTAGAGGAAGAGAAAAAAATGTTCGCAGCATCCTTATTCTCATTAGAAGCACCCGGGAAACCCCGCCAATTCATGAGCTATCCAAGTCCATGCAGCGCAAGGATGTCACAGCAGTTGAGCCCTTCCCGGATTTTGTGAGCTCAAATGAGCCTTGAGAATGGCTTATTGGGCCTATTGTTTTTATATTCTGAGCTAGTTTGTGGATGCCGTTCTGGGATTGAATATCGATGTGTGAAGTCAGAGCCTCGGGCTTGGTCATGATGTCTCTCTTGGAGCGACCGATGCTTCTGAACAACAGGTTGCTAAGACTTGTGTTGCCCAAGTGATGCTCTCCCATTCCGTGCTTAAGCTATGATACATCCTTCTGGTCCCGATTGATATTGGTCCTTGATGGATGTTGTCTGGCGATGGGTTAAGCTCAGGTCTCCACGTTCATTGAGGGGCTAAGAAGCCTTTCCTTAAGCAATAGAGAGGATTTCTGGTATTTGGCTGGCAGATATTTGAGAAATTGAGAGTGATATGGTGGCACAATTAGTGCTGCTTGTTGTCTTCCTTCATTTTATTCGTCCTCGTTCAACCACCTCAACCTCAACCAATCTTTTCCATTATCCCTATCAAAACCGCCAATGTCCTCTCTAGTTCAGAAACAAGGAATTAGCGTTTGCTCAGATAGTACTGAACGGTCCCTATAAGGAGGGCATTTGCCTGATACGGAGATAGGCCCATGACCCTACGGTATATCTAGTGGCAGTAACAAATAGAGAGGAAATAAGGTAAGCGAATCTTGGACCGACGGTATCTCATAGGATCGCAAATAAGTCCACGGCAGAAATATTAAGCTGGCCCAATCCAATAGATATGTACAATGCAAAGATTGCCAACCCTCCTTTGCATGCTGACAACCCCTTACTGGATACACACGCAACTAGGGAACGTGGAAGAAAGGACAATATCCCCGAAAAAGCGTAGCATAACGGAGATCATTCTACTGATCTAGGCACATCTTGTATGTAAATTAACCTAGTCACCGAAAGACACCTAACCAATGATACTTGAGTTAATCGATGCCACCATATTGCCCGATATCTAAAGACGATGGCTGACACAAACCTGCCCATGACAAGAGAGTGCTGCAATGACTATCACGTACCGTATCCCCTACCGTAGTAGACTATTGTTCCGGACATGTAAACCTACCCTCCTGTTCACTTTTTGGTGGGCCTGTATTTGAACGGGGGTTTTCTGTAATAAAAGTGTATTCCCCGGCATTCCCTGGCTTATCATCCAAAATGCTTACCTTACTCCCGAGCTACTCCCCACCCCCTATTTTTCCACTTAATCAATAAGATAAATTCACAACTTTACCCCCACAGCTCCTCCTCATGATTTTTATACTCTTAATTTTTTATTACAATGTCATTATTCTGATGTTGTTGTCCTTCAAGTCCTTCTTTCCTCTTTCTCTTTTCCTTGAGGGTAAGTTTCACGTGTCAGGAATCATTCTCCAGCACACTGCATAGGCCTGCTTGCCCAATAAGGGCGAAATCCTAGCCCTAACCCTATCATAGTTCAACCCTGCCTTCCAACTTGCTTTTTTATTTTTCCAAAATTGCAGAACTATGATACTAATATCGAATGACTCCTGCTCTCTTCCGGGAAAGCATACTTCATCTACACTCTTATCCTCTCCATTTACATGCTCTGGCTCCAATAAAATTTACCAAAATCCACTTACGGGCGCTTTTTACGCACTCTACGCTGCTCAATTCCACTTCACACGGTCAACAACCATCCCGTAACCGCTGCCCCCACCATCCCCAAACAGCCGCATCTGCGACAACCACGATAATGGGTAAAAGGACACGAACGCCCAACCAAGAACCTATCGCCCCAAACCCAGCCCCTGCACACGCATTCCTAGTAACACTAGAAGATGGCGTAGAGTGCACTGCGGTAAGGGAGGGTCTGGCAACGGTTCTGTTTCCGAAGACTGTCGCAAAAAAGGATAAGAGTGGGAATGATATCAAGGCGGAGGGGCAGGTATTCTATAATCCAATTCAACAATTTAATCGAGATTTGAGCGTTTTGGCGATCCGGGCCTTTGGGGAGGTCTATTTGAAGGAGAAGAAAGGGAAGAAGGCGGGGAAGAAGAGGGGGGGTGAGGAGGAGAGGGGGGAGGAGAGGGAGGCTGCGGCTGCGGCTGGCCGGGGGGACAGGACACAAGAAAACGCCAGGGAGGTAGAAGTAGTCCCCAAGACAGGGGGGGGGCAAAAAAAGGAGGAGAGAGATCTAGTCCAGGAGAGACCGATGAAAGCGAGCATACCACCAAAGTTTACAATCCTAGATGCGCTCTCAGCGACCGGCCTCCGAGCACTCCGCTACGCTCTCGAAATCCCCTTCGTTACCGGCACAACCTCAAATGACCTAGATCCTTCCGCTAGCCAATCCATGCGCCGCAACATTCAGTACAACGGAATCCATGCCCCAAAGACTATCGACCCGGCGCTCACCCCCGATGCTGCTATGTCCAAAATCCATGTTGAAACCGCAAACGCAACTCACCATATGTACTCCGTCCTCTCGCCACTGAAGCCACGAACCGAAGAAGAGCATGCCAATGGCAGGCCACGTGATCATCGGTTTGGTAAATATGACGTCATAGACCTCGATCCCTTCGGTACTGCAGTCCCATTTCTCGACGCAGCAGCTCAAGCGGTGACTGACGGGGGACTGCTCTGCATCACTTGCACAGACGCCGGAGTGTGGGCTTCAACGGGCTATAGCGAGAAGTGCTTTTCGCTGTACGGCGGGATGCCGATTAAGGGGGAGTGGAGCCACGAAGCTGGCCTCCGGCTTATATTATATGCAACGGCGACTACGGCGGCGAGGTACGGGTGCTCTATCGAGCCGTTGTTGAGTCTCAGCATAGACTTCTATGCTAGAGTGTTCGTCCGGGTACGTAGGAGTCCGCAGGAGGTTAAAAAGCTCGCGAGTGCAAGTATGATGGTATATAACTGTGATTCGGGGTGCGGGTCTTGGAGGACACAATCGTTAGGCAAGCGCAAGGAGGAGGAGAACAAGAATGGGAATGGAACATACTTGAAATTCGGACTAGCGATAGCCCCGACTACAAGTTCGGAGTGTCCCGACTGTGGATTTCCCATGCACGTATGTTACCCCCTCCCTTCCTCTCCCTCCAAATGCCCCCGATTAACCTACCACAGCTTGGCGGCCCAATGTGGTCCGGCCCCCTGCACTCTTCAACCTTCATAACCCACCTCCTCTCAACCCTTCCCGCCCAGCCGCCCGAAATCTACCAAACCCTCCCGCGGATAACTGGCATGCTCCAATCCGCCCTGCAAGAATCCACACTCCCCGACACTCCGTTCTTCTTTGTGACAAACCGCCTCGCGCGAACCCTACACTGTGAGGCCCCGCCCATGGCCGCTTTCCGCGGTGCGCTAATGCGTCTCGGATACACCGTTGTGCGGAGCCACTGCAAGCCCGCCTCCGTCAAGACCGATGCTCCCTGGAACGTCATCTGGGAGGTCATGCGCCGGTGGGTTCGTCAGAAACCGGCCGGTGAGGGGAAGGTGAGCGAGATGATGGCTGGTTATAAGATTTTGCGATTTGGAATGAAAGAGAATGGGGAGGTGTCGGCGAGGGAGAAGGGGAAGGCGGAGAAGGAGAAGGGAGAGGTGGAGAGGTTGACTTCTCTCGAGGTTGTGTTTGATGAGGGGCTTGGTAAAGACAAGGATAAAGTGAAGGGGGTCCCGAGGTATCAGATGAATCCGACGGCGAACTGGGGGCCTTTGACGAGGGGGCGGGGGGTCGAGGCTCTGCTTGAAGAGAGTTCTACAGTTAATGAGGAGGAGAACCAGGTGGCGGAAGGGAAGGGAGGAGAGAGTGATGAAGAAGGGAGCGTGAGTAAGAAGGCTAGGTGAGTTTTCTTTCTCTCGCTCTCCTGCTCAACTGGTGTAGGATGGAGACTGATGGGTGTAGAACTGGATAGACGCGGCGAGGCGAGGTGTACATAAAGAGTGCCAAAGGCTTGGTTAGCTTTATATGTAGAAAAGGTCCTCTGTACCATAATCGAAAGGGACCACAGCAAGGTGGAGACAACCGAACTAGCTTCATGTAATATCACTCGCATACTTAAATTCTCCATGAGGGTCGGGTACTAAGTTTGTGGTCTCCGGATTTACTAAAGGGCTTAGAATATATGGTTCTCCTACTGGTTACTGGGATCGGATGGCTCGGACGTGCGTCAAACCCTCGGCCGAGGGAATACTATCCCCAGCTGATTCCTGGGGAGCTGGAAGCTACGAAAAATACCAGCGGAAAATAACGAGCGAATGCCAACATCTTATTAAATTTTCTAATTCTATTGGAAGTCTAAGCTAATATATGTAGCCGCTCCCAACCCAACCCAAGCAATGGAAATTGAACTTGGTGAGGAAGTTCAGGGCTTCTCCATCGGAGATTAATCAAACCCCAGAAGCCAAAAGCAGAAAACGCGATCCTTAAACCAAGGGAGAAAAACAAGGCAAAGGAAGCCGGGCAGTGCTTGCATAGTTTCTCCACCGTGTAGCCCGGGAGGACCGTTTGCAATGGCCTACGGGGAAACCCCTGAACCATTCCTTTTTACGCACCAAAGGGTGATATCCTCCGAAATGTAATCGGATAGTCCAGGGCTGCTAGAATAAAAGTTAGCGTTAGTGTTCAAAACGGCCCGGTTGGCCCACTTCTGGTGTGGACTATGAGTGGCAGTTCGTTCTCTGTCATGTGCAAAGGCGCCCAAGGGCAGACAAGAAAAACTAAAGGCCCCACAAGCCTTTCAAGGGGGATGACTACAGCCCCGTATAATATACTGACTGATACTTTCCACCCTTCAGCCCAGTGCCATCCCCTCTTGTCGCTTGTTATCCACCCACCATCCTCTCACATACCACATTGTCCACCCCATCATCCTGTTGTTAGCCCCTCTCCCAGGCAGTTGCCTCCTACCTCCCCGTCCCCACAGTCACAAGGACTGTCAAGGCTCATTATGTAAGGCCTTGCTGCAAGTGAAGCCCATACATGCGAGAGCGCCTGCTACCCTGTCCAAGTCTGGTTATGTTATCTTCAGTCAACCCAAGTGTCCAGTCCGTCTCTTTAGGCCAACGCAAGATGGACAGCGGTACCTAAAAGAAAACCTAAAAGGATGGGTATCTTGGTGTTAATCTAGATAACTGCTCAGAATGGAAGGGAAGGGGCTGCGAGCTTCTCAAGTTGGAGAAGTTGCCAGACCCCTCCCGGTGAATGGCAGGCCCTAGACGTAATTAGCGAGAACTGCAGAGACCCGCAATCTCTACCCTAGATAGCAACCTCTCCCAAAGTGCAGACGCTCTTATCCTGTAGTTTGAGACACATGCTAGGGATACGCTGACTAGAGTCTATAGCTCTCTTCGCATCCTCCCACTGTCCTAGTAGACTGCCAGACTTCTCAAAGCACTATCTAGGGCGGGAAGCTAGGAAAGCAACATATCCCCGTCCACCTCTTACAGAACCACCCGCCCTTGAAAAAATAATCGGAACCAAATAAACCTCCGATATTCTGCCTCTACCGGACTGTCACCGACAGTTAGAAGCATATTATTGACCGAGGCCAGAAAGTACTCGGTGATCTCTGCCTCAGTCACCCTTTATAGAAACGGGCAATTCTCCAATGCGGATCTCAATACCAGAAGTCAAACTGGTAGTATCAATAGTACTTGAAGCTTCCAAGAGCTCTCTTGAGCTCAAAAATAAATTGATGATTTAGTATTGGGATTCTGAATTACTAATCCGTAGTCCCGCATCGACCATCTATCTGAAATAGAGTTATCTACTCTACTATCAATTAGGTCAGCAATTATTTATCAGTAGAGACGGGACGAATGTGCACACGCACTCATTAGCTAGGAACTCTAGCGTTACTTGATGGGCCTACACTCTTGAAGATATTAGTAAGATATCCGAAGAAAGAAAGAGCGAGGAAGTACGCAGAAAATTGTGCCTATGCATGTGGTTGTAGTCGTGGAGGAAGATGGTTGTTGATAGGAAGGAGAAAGGTGGAGGAAAGCTCCTTTAAATAGACGGGAGGACCAATGGCGCTAGTGCTTTCTATGGTTATGAAATAGGGCTCAGAAATCAAACCATAGTTCAGGATTAAGGACTAAGAACAAGCTTTAAAGTTTACACTGGAGGACATAGGGTTGCCAAATTCCTACCAGATCATAGGGCGTCACTCGGAAATGAGTCCCATGAGGGTCTTTGCACTGCCGAATGCGCTCCGAAGTAGCGCGCAATACAGAAAACTATTATACAGGAAGTATAGATATCGCCACGCCGCGGCTCATGCCCACAATTCGGTTTCGGGGGTTTGACACGGGCAAGGTGAATCCTCTGCCCCATAACTCCTCTGGTGATTTTTTGGCCCTCTTGTAAAAATATCAATCGCAAGAACAGACCGAGAGCCTGTGAGAGGGTGGGTATCATATTAAGGTTGAGGGGGAGGGATAGCGACACCACCAGAACAAATCTAGAAGCTGACAGAGCTACCAACTCCTGGAGTACATCCTGGGGGTTCCCCAGAACCAACCGGAAATACGGTCATTCCGTTATCCGAAGACCAAGCATCTAAGTTACGAAGCCCTCCTTCGTGGCCTTCGATCTACTACCACCACTGCATTAAGTGATACAATTCTGAGAGCTGTCCAAGGTATCGGAAGTCAGTCTAAGTATATATTGCTCAAAGCCTGGACGACATCACTAGCAGTAACCCAACGAAAACGCCATGAAATCCGGGTTAGGTAAGTGAAAAGGTATTGTCTGTGGGGGAGCACAATCGCATTCCCTAAAAGAACCAGGGGGGCATGCGAAGGGACCGCTCCCGCAAGTTACGCTCTCTTATCTTCCCCGTAAACACTCCTTTTTCTCCGGAAAAGCGAGGTACAAGTCCCTGGCATGAATGGACTGAACAATCACCACGTCTCTTACAACCACAGCGATTGAAATTTCAACTTAGTTGACTTGTCATATTTTTGGTTTTGACCAATCCGATTCCTTGGACCCCTCTTCACGACGGCTTCAAGTCTTTAACTTCAAGGGAATTTCCTTTGACTTTATTTGGTTTTTGAGAGATAAGTTTATCTCTTTTCATCACTTTTATTTTACCTTTATCTATCCGTCACTGTCCGGTATCGATTAAGATGGCTAAGCGAGGTATCACGACGTTTTAGGCAACTCAGGTTGCTAAACAGGGGTTGGCTGTTTCGACAGCGTTGTTAAAAATGGCGGACCTGGAGAAGGAGGTATCGCGGTTGAGGCACCATGTTTCTGTTCTTTCGAGGAGGAATCATGGTCTTCAGAAAGAGTTGGACGGGTTACGGGTTGTGGGTGAGGGGGTGGCTTCGAATAAGGAGCCTGAGCCGCAAGTGGTGGCTGAGCCCCCCGAGCCTGTTGTGGATAATGAGGTGGCGCCTAGTGTGGCGTCGGAAGAGGTGGCTGACGATGTGGTGGTGCCTGAGGCGAAGCCGGCGGTGGCTGAGTCGAGGGTGGCGTTGGAAATGAGTGGCCCGGAGGTGGCAATGGTGAGGCTGCCGAAGGGTAAGAAGAGGAGGTTGGACGTGGGGGGTGATGAGGATGAGAGTGGGGATGATTCCGATGTGATGACGGTAGTCCCGGGGGTGGTAAACGAAGAGGTGATGGTGGTCCCGGTGGGGCCGCGTAGTTATGGGGGGAGAGCGGTAGTGCCTACTGGGCCTAGGTGGAGGGGTGAGTCTAGTCCCAGGGAGGCGGGTTATGTGAGGAGGGAGTACCGGTTTGTGGACCGGAGTTTAATTGGGGAGCCCAATGGGATAGTAGGGGATTCCTACCGTACCAGAGGGAATTTTGCCCGTGCGCCGGTGAGTGGAATAAGGGGCGGATTTGTGGGGAGGGGTCATAGGCCGTATCGTTGATTGTTGACCGGGGTCAGGAGGGGCTTAGGATTCGCAGCGGGCGGAGATCGTGGTCGCTAAAGACTCACATGAATAGGCTCGGGGCTTGCGTGTATTTCGGCGTTCGGTATTAAGGGAGGTTGATTGTGGTTGGCGATTGTTGTGGTTTTTTTTGTTTTTTTTTATTGTTTTATTTTGGGGATGTGGGATTTGGGTTTGTCGATGGGGGAAAGGGCGAGCAGCTGGTACAGGTCCACCTCACCCGTTAAGCGTGCAGAGGCATTTGATTGCGGGGAAAGATGGGTTCAGGTCGACCGCCGGGTGTGCGGATAGATGTATGTCTTCTGCCATTGCACCGCTCGGGAGGAAAGTAGTTATGTGGATGGTTGGGGGTTGATGTGTGGTTAGATTATTTGTTGGTGACCGGGTGGATGAGAGGTGGGCCATAAGCTTTAGAGTAGCATGAGCGCCCCAATAGGAAAAAGTTTATTAAAAAAAAAAAAAATGGACCGAACACCGCCGGGGTCACGGAAGCTGAAAGTCCTTTGCCAAGGAGCCCCCTGGTGTTCGGTCCATTCATGCCAGGAATCTGTACAAGAAGTGCGCAGGGAAAGACCCCCGAGATACTGTGCTCTGGGGGGGGGTCACCAAAGACCAGAAAATACAGCCCTTGCCTCTACTTGTCCCAGGCAAGAAGTATTCGAAAATACGAACTCTTCGAAATTATCCGTTACAACAACGCGAAAATTTTTCACCCTGACACACACCGCATATCTTTTCCTCACATATCACATTTTGGCACTGCCAACACACCATTCCCTCCGGTAAAGCCAGGATTTTCCTGAATTTTACCACTCCTCGCTTTTCTCACCACCTTCCTCCCTTAGGTGTGGCAGCCAATCAGGCTTGCTTATCCTAAGGCTTCCAAACACACCAGGAAACAATTGCAAACCATAGTAACTGACTGTTTCCGCCTCGCCATGTCTACTTCTCCTGTCAAGAGAGTCCAGGGGCAACCCAGGGCTCAGAAATCACCTTCCCCCGCCCCTGGCCCAGCCTCACCTCGCATTCTCAACCCAGGATCACCCTTTGGCATAACCCTTAGAGGCTGCCTCCCCACTGGATCCAACATCCTTCACGCCTCCGAGTGCCCAAACAAAGGCATCAACATCCTTGCTCGCACCGTTCTCCCCGGGACCAAATTCCCCGACATCCGGATGGAACTGGGTTGTACAACTATGTGCTTTGTACACCTAGGTTCAAAAACCGGCCCAGAAGTCCCCGTTATCGCACCAGCACCCCGCCCTATGGGCTTCCAAACAGCCCTGGCCTCTATCTTCGGAGACGAGAGGGTGAACACGGTTGATGCGCAGGCCCTAGCGGAACTCGCGGCAATGGCCTCTTCGTACCAACCCTCCGCAGAAACCCGAAACACCGTACAAATACCAGACTCACAACCAGCTGGAGACACAGTAATGGAAAACACCCCCGCCTCCACCTCCCAAGAATTGATCCCCTTCGTACCGGAATCATCCATTCCAGAGCTGCCCATGGACATGGGAAACGGACAAAACACCGAAAAAACGGGGCTCGGAGACAGCCAACACGCGCACTCAACACCCTCCCCGTCGTCCGTGTGCACCCCATTCTCCGACCCGTCGCTGCCATACCCAACGTCGCCAGAACCACTCCCATCTCCAACCAGATTCGCGTCCTCATGGTCAAGTACCGCCTCCCCAACAGGAGGAAAGAAAGCAACCCGAAGCGTACGCTTCTCCTCCCCCCTGGCCAGAATCTGGTCACCCAAAGAAATCCCCGACACCTTCTCGGAAGTTGGCAGCAGCATCCAAACAGCCCCCCAGGAGGAACAAGTGACAATAGACCTGTGCCAACTCCTAGACAAAGAAAGAGCCACCCCCGAGAACACCGGACTCTCCGAGGACTTCCTCAACGGTGCGGCCACCCGCAAGGACCTCATCAACTACATGGCGGTCCTTGAAGACAGCATGGAAAAAAAGATGATGGAAATGGAAACACGCATTATCGCCTCCATCACCAGGGCCAGAAACCCGCAACCCCCCAGACCAAACAACCCCCCTCCCCGTGCCCAAAACCCCAGACCCCCTGCCCAAAAACCAACCCTAGTTCCAGTCCGGAACCCCACCACTGCCCCTTCCCCAAAGAAAGATAAGGAGGAGGTCAAGGAGAAGAAGAAGGAAGCCTGGTCCGCCATCGCAGCGGCCGGCATTAACACGGACGGCTTTAAACTGGTACAGACCAGGAGGAAAAGCGCGTCCCCAGCGCCGGGGGTGGGAAGGAAGAGCGCCCCCTCAGCCCCATCGACCCCGCACGCCAGGCAACGCAGGTTGCTAGTCAAGTCAGTGGAAAAAGGCAGAAGAGTAGGGGCGAGCGACTGCACACCGGCAAAGATCAGGGACGCTATCAACAGCGCATCGAACACCACCAAGTTCGCTTTCGCGGAGTATAATAGGAACGACGACTTGGTGCTCACCACGGTCGGAAACCTACCGGCGGAACCCGCCCTGGAAAACATTAGGGGCATGACAAAAGCCCTCAACGATATCGGCATCTTCGGGTTTAACATCGGCCTGGACACCCCCACGGTGAACATTGTAATAAACAGCATTCCCCTAGCAACCTCCGGGAGCAGACAATGGACACCCGAAGAATGGAACATAGATGCCCCAACATGGGCAGAGCTGGAAAATGAACTCACGGCCTTCAACCCAGAGCTCAGACTCATGGACAGACCCAAGTGGATCAAATCGGTATCAGCCTTGGAGGCGGAAAACAAAGACAAATCCTCCATCATCGTAGCGGTAGAAGCAAACGATTGGCTCTCAAGCGAACTCAAAAAGCCCTACCCATCTATGGCAGTCTACGGGCAAAGGTGTACTTTCAGAAAATACATCCGCAAAGACGCCTCAACCCACTGCGAAAGGTGCCTGCAATATGGACACCATGGGGCCCACTGCAGAATGCCTTCAATCTGCAAATACTGTGGAGGCCAACATCACACCAAGGACCACATGTGCGGATCCCTATACTGCACGGCAGGAAAAGGAAAACCGTGCTCTCACACTATCAGGAGATGTGTAAACTGCGATGAAACATCGCACTTCACAGGGGATAGACACTGCCCCACGAGGACCAGGGCCCGCAGCCCTACTACGGCGGAGAAAGGCAAAGCACCGGCAGGGCCGGCCAACCCCACCCCCCATAAATAATTATGACGACCACTGATATTATTTACCACAACGTCGGCGGGTCGATGAACGTGGTCACCGAGTTACTTAAGTCCTCCCTGAAACTTAAACCTAAGATTATTTCGCTTGCCGAGTGTCCGCTGGAAAACGGAGACTGGATGGAAATCAAAGGATTCACATGCTACGCCAGCACAACAGCGGAGAAATTAGGCTGCGCCACATATATTAAAAATGAATACGTGAACATGTTTGTAATGGAGCGTATATCTGCTTCTTACGTCACCTTGCACACCTACGGCACAGAAATCACGATAGGCTACCAAAGACCTACATCAAAAACCTGGGACCCAGACAACAACTGGCATAAAGGAACCCAAAACATAGTTATTGGAGACCTGAACGCCATACATGAATCTTGGTCGGCAGGCCGGCTAAACACCCAAGGACGCATTCTTAGAAGGTGGGTGGACACAAGACCAGACCTCAGTGTGGTCAACGCACACGGAGTGTCATACGTCCCACCAAACTTGAACCACACAAGCTCCACCATTGATCTCGTCATTGCGAACCCTTCCTGCGGGGTCAGGGTAAAACACAGAACTATTGCCTCCACCGAACATAAGGCACTGGAAATAAAAACAAGGCTGGTATGGAGAAGCACAACAGAAAGCCCACTGAGGTACGACAAGGCGGACTGGGGAAAAATCGAAACCGAAATCCACCTCTTGGGAGAAGATGAAGACCCCTCAACGCTCCAAGGAAAACTCACAAACATCATGCTCAGACACACCCCGAGGGCCTCCGGAAGGGCGAAGGCGTTCTGGAATAAAGACCTCGAGCAAATGAGGAGGAAACTTCTGGAAGTGGTGAAAAAGGGAACGAGAGGCAGAGAATTGGTGGAAGCCAGGAGAGAATTCAGGAAAGCCATCTTTGGGGCAAAACTGACAGCTAACGAAAAAGCCCTACAGGAGGAGACAGACCCAGAATGTTTCAGGACAGTAAAAATAAGAACCACAAAACATCCCATCCCAGCCCTACAAAGACCCGACGGCACCCTAGCAGCAGAACACGGCCACATAGCGAAGGAACTCCAAGACTCCCTATACGGCGGAGAATACCGGAGAGACATACCAACGGCACTAAACCCCACCAGCACGATGATTGAAGATGGCGAAATCCAGAGGGCGCTCAAGGCCTCCCCGAACGGCGCAGCAACAGGACCAGATCAGATCCCCACGAGAACGCTGAGGATGCTGTGGAAACTCAAGCCCGACCTTTTTAGGAAAGTTATAAACCAAGTATACAAGGAAGGCATGCCCAATTCCTGGAAGACAAGTTCCACGATCCTTATACCCAAGGCGAACAAACCCTCCTACACGATGGCAAAGAGCTGGAGGCCAATACAATTACAGTCGATCCTGGCAAAGACAATGGAAAGGATAATAACAAACAAGCTGACCGGCCTCGGCCTCCTCCCAGACAACATGTACGGGGGAAGGAAAAACTATGGCACCACTGACGCCATACAGGCTCTAGATACGTTTGTCGAAAGCAACAAAAACCGAAACGTATGCATCACGGCCCTGGATATTGAAGGAGGTTTCGACAACCTAAACCTGGAGAGGACCTGCAACACGATAGGAGAAAAAGACGAGCATCTAGGGAACTGGATAAGAGCTTGGGGGCACCACCGCCAAACAGTATACCGGTTCAACGGAAGGACCTCGAAACCCTTCAAGACGGACAGGGGCACCCCTCAAGGGTCACCATTATCCCCCATGCTTTTCCTAATAAGCGTCAAACACACAGTTTCGCTCAAGACCAACGAGGACACGATCATCCTGGCCTACGTCGACGATATCCTAACAGCCACAGCATATACATCCAAGGCCAAGGGACAAACGGAACACCAGGACACCATCAACCGGCTATGTGCGAAGGCACAGGAGAGCAACTACCGGTTCTCCAAACTCAAAAGCGAAGGAATCCACATCCGAACCAGAAAAAGGGATCACCTAGCACCCATGATGGACGGAACCTTTATCCCACAGAAAGAGGAACTCAGGTGGCTGGGATACTTCATCACCGAAAACTGGAACTGGGCCCACCACATTAAGACGTGGACCAACAAAGCGGCCAGGACAGGCAAGGCCATCGGCGCCCTCACGTCCCGATACCAAATAGGGGGACTGAACGCTTGGTGTACCCAAAGGCTAATCAAGGGGATCATAATACCACAGCTAACCTACGGAATCGAAGTTTGGTCAAAAAAGACCCACATAAAAGAGGCGGCCAAAGTCCTACACGGAGCCATAAGGAACGCCTTTAAGCTGGAAACCAAGACACCCACCCTGGCCATCGATACGGAACTGGGCATACCCCCGTTAGACCTGTATGTAAAGCAGAGGCAAGACAGGCTCGCGCTCAGAGCCCACACGCTAAACCGACACTCCCGAATGTCCAACACATGGCTGGAAACATCAAACCTCCCCACGATCATAGCAAAAGGAGGAGGCATAAGCGACATAAGGGCCTACATGACACGAGAATGGCAAGAGCGAATAGACCACGAAGACATCCGATATAAAGGCAAACCGAGAGCGAAATATGGACACCTGCGCAACATGACGCGAACCTCCTTCAGAAGCATACTGTACATCCGAGCTACATGCGGATGGCCATACCAAACAACAACGGGAGACAGGAGAAAATGCCCTTGCGGAAGGGACACAATCACACCAGCTCACCTAATGTCCTATTGTGGGATAGTCAAACCCACTAAACTGAACCTCCACAGCAACAAAACGGTTAAAGAACTAGTTGGGTGGATCGAAGAATGGCCGGACGGCCTTAAAGACCAAGCCGGAAAAACCGCGGACAGGGCGAAATATAGGATCCAGACTGCGGGGGCCTCAATCAACCTTCCAACCTCGCAACCAGTCGCACAAGACAGGGTGTGGCGCAACGGGAGATGGTACATCCAATGCCAACTATGCCCAAAAACCTTCGAAAACACCAAAAGAGAGAGGGAAAACCATGCCAAGACACACAAACCAGGTGCCAGAGCCGGGGGGGGGAGAAGAGGAGCGGCGGTCGCCCGGTAGCTGGTGGGCGTAATGACCAGCAGATGTAATTTTCCTTTGGTCCACGACCATGGGGCGCGGAGGCGCAGAAATGGGTTTCTTTTGTCGAAAGATTTCATAACGTACACGACCATAGGATCAAGGGGACAGGTATGGGTTTCATTTGTAGAGTGGGATTTATTTATTTTAAAGTACACGACCATGGGGCGTGGAGACGCAGGAGTGGGTTTCATTTGTTGAAGGACTTCATAACGTACACGACCACTGGGCCCAGAGGGGACGGGGTGGGTTTCGTTTGTTGAAGGACATAAATTGTTGAGGAGAGAGGAATTGGGAGGGGGAGTTTCTTTTGTTAAAATGGGGCGAGGGGACCATGACGGTAGGCGCAAGGCGGAGTGGTGGAAATTTTCTTTAGGGGGGTCAGACCGGGGGACAGTGTCCCTGGACGCACTTAGTGTCATTTAGTTGATTAGTGTAGAAAGAATGAAAATAAGGTTAAGAAAATACGAACCGCGAGTTTATATGGGCGCTCGGACACGCACGGATTTTTTACCATATATTTCGCGAATCCCTGCCTTATCCCTGTTTTCGAATACTCCTTGCCTGTAACGAATAGGGAATTGTAGGGATCAGCAGAAATCGTTTCTCAGTTTTCAATAACACCAAGTACTGACTTGGCACCCCGTCATTTAACTGCACCACCAGATCATCAAATGGCACTCCTCAAAATCGTAGTACAGTACATAAGTAAGAGACATACGCGATATTCCAAATGGATAGCTCACGGAGCATACAGGGGTTGGTGAGGCGTTTCATGGCTGGTTACACACAATATAATTTAAAATACCAATCATTGTCTATCACTCGATTTAGGAATAGTCTCAACCGTAAGCCTAGCTTGGGATCTCGATAACAGATAGCCACCCATCAGACCTACCTGTAAGATATGTCGCCCATTGGCTTTGTGCTATATGGGGCACCGGTGGTTCATCATATACAAGTAGTAACCGCCGTGCAGGCGACTGGAATACACAGTATTATTAGAAAATGAGGGAATTAACGGATCTGTTGTGTGGGCCGTCCTCTACCATACAACCCCTCTTTCCCTAGAGCGCTCCAATTCGTAGGCCAGTAGCAAACTATTCTGACCTGTAAAAAACAGTGCCCCGTTCCGACACCCCCAGCCAGGATACTAACCCTTTTTGTGTGTTCAATCACTCGAATTTTCCTTTGCTCAATGAGTCATTCGAGCTCCAAGCTCCAGTGGTGACATATCTAAACGCTAAAAGGGCCTGCACTAAAAGAGACTACTGATCTACCAGGAGATGGGTTGGGTAGTGGGAGTGGTTTTGGAATCGCTCTTCTCTTGACAGCACTCTCACCCAGAAACCCAGGGAAAACCACACGAGGAATGGAGGCGGCCTGTGTACGAATATCTAGAAGCTTTGATACCCTGTGTAATTAGAATTTTAGAAAACCGAAAGCTTGTTATTTTGCTATTTCCTCGATGTATATCCCACTGATTAAACCCAACACCTGAGTAAATTGACACCAACATTCAGACGACCCATTATTCGCGGTGGGATGACCTACGGCTTAATGAGAACTCTGTTTAAAAAGATAAGTTACTTAAGATCTCAAAGGGCTCAGCGGGAAATTTGTTGGCACAAAATATACTCCACAACTTTACACTGCCACGTACACTCCAACAATAGACATCCCAACGTCTGTCTCGGCGCTTCGAAGCACAACCCCCGCACCATTCAAGTGGATACAAATTACTTCTCCAAAGGGGCGCAAACAGGTCCACGTACTGAAGAGTGCCGTATTAAGAAGATAAAGCCTGCTGGAAAGAACTCGGGATGACTTTCTTTGATGGACAGCAATCTCAGCCGTAGGTGCAGTTCTTCGACTCACAGCTTACGGGCTTCAGAAAGGAGTAATATATACCAGAAGCTGAGCTTTGCAGTTGCTCTTGTGACTGGATCCTTGGGATTGAGTTAATCTTGGTAGTAGAGATTTGAGCCAGTCTAAGGAGACCCCGCTGTTTCAGTTGCAGGCCCATGCATCTCGAGGTCACTATAATTCTGACGTTGTTCAGGACTATATCAACCCACCAACTATTCCTTCAGATCTCGACATGGTATAATAGGATAGTATCCTATCGATGATAGGGACCCCCATGACGCTCAGAACTTCAGTCCAACACTGCTTGTCGTCTACTTCTGTTCCAAGGTATCTCGCAACCAATGCCCACGATGTAGGACAGTGAATCAAATCTCTCTCCTTAAGTCAGTCAACCCAGATATCAACCCCCGTGACCTCCACTCCCAGTGTTCACAAGACACTCACCACGCGCGCACAAAGACACGATCCAGTGGGCAATCAACCAAATGCACCTCATCCCACAACCCCTCTCCTCACGAAACTCCGCCTTGCACTCCGCCTTCGTCTAACCTCTGCTATCTAATACCAAGAATGAACGTCTAGCTAGAAAGAGCGGTAATATACAAGTATCACATCACAGCCCCCACCCCAACTCCACTATTTCTATTATAGTACAAAGAAACGTTGCTATCGCCGCCCACAAGACATGTCACCCCAGCTTCGCCAGGCTACCACCAACCACATCCCCGGGTATTCAATCCCAATAAATCGTAAGGGACAAACGTCCAAATATAACTCCTCTGAAAGCATAGCTCTACTCACGCGCCGTGCATGAGAAAAAGCTTGGTATGCTTTGGGCTTAGGGCACTGCACCTCCACGAGGCCGAGAAACCACGATTAATCAACCCATCAATAGAAACTCCCCCGCCAAAACAAAAGCACCGCCAAATCAACAAATAAAACTGGCTATGCCAGAGCCCTACCACAATAACGGTACCCGATTATCCGGTTCCTATCGATAAGCCACTCGCCCAAGCCAATCACGATACCGTGGAAATGCAGCGTAGCTCTCAAGAAAGCGTCAAATTCAAAATACTTGGCGCGCTGTCTATTTATATCACTCACCAAAAAGCGACCTCACGGCAACCATCCAATCAAGCAAAAGTGTAATACCAAGTGTTTCCTTTCCGGGAAAGCTGAATTCTGCACTCGAGTATTATTGGTTGTTTGGAAGTAAGTGCAGTCTCATGACTAACGAGAGAGGAGGACAATTGCCCTTACCTTGTGTTACGAGGCGAAGTCCGTGCTACGTGGTGTTACGGACGGGATATTGGGGTGTTACGGTATTGGTGAAATGGGACCGTTGGGATTGGGATTAGATAGAAGAAGGTGATCGGATATTGAAAGTCGATCATGAAGGAGCTTAGCATGATTTTAAAGTGTCGGTGCGCGTATTAACACACAATAAAAACTCTTGCGATCTGCTATCTCTGTCAGCGCAGGATGGGTTTTAGTTTGATAAGTTAACAGAATTGCGTATGCCGGCTGATGAGATCCAACACGTGCCGAAGGTTGGGCATACCCATCTTCTGAGCCCGGAGATCAGAGGCCTGGTAGAGATGGCGAATTGCAATGTTTCTATGGTGATAGGACTCTCATTAAGTGTACTAGTAGAGCTGCAACACCCGAGCTCCCGGATTAAAGTGTATGATATCCCGATGGCCCGAAACAACGCAGACCAGAGGTACTTGTGCAGCAGAAGCTTGAGCGCTGCAATCCACGTATCATACAGTATAGTACCTCCCACCAACTCTCTGCCTGTAGAAGTAATTCGCCATTCCAACCCCCCAACCTTTGGAACAGTGGAAAAAAGAAGGGAAAATAGTGACCATTTTGTATGATACCCCAGGAGGGGTGTTTCCCTTGCTAATATTACATTTTCGTGAGAGCTGCCAGGCGCTAGTACATTCAACAAAGAGGAGGCCGAGGCAAAATCCACAACTGCCTCAAAATCATAGCCCGGAAAAGCCCCAGTCCTAGCATCATAGCGCCAGAGCACGAAGCTTTCTCAGGATTTCGAGACCAAGCAAAAGAAAATCCTATTTGACCATACTCGAGATGGCCATTAAAAATCGGAAACTAGAGAGTGACAGTGTCGGAATACAATATTACAGGAGCTGGGGCCCCAGACTGGCTGCTTTGAAACTGCCCAATCGAGCAGGTGGGAACTGAAGGGTTGGAGGGAATTTTCATTATCGCAACAAACTCATAAAGATTAATTGGGCCATTTCTGATTCTGAGTTGCGCTTTCCACTTGCTATTATCGTGCTGTCCTCGGGATGCCATAATTGGTATAATAAGTTAGCTACTCCCACTTGCCATTGTCCAAAAAACCTTAGCCTCCAAGCTTTGACGAGGTCTTGCGCTTGAGTAGAGAATCTAGACGACCACCCCCTCCGAGTTTCAATAACCCTCCGGGTGCCAGCACCAGACAGCTATCGCCAGACAATGCGGTATGATTTATGCTAACATTGAAAAGTCTCTGGCCATGGTGGCACCAAGTGATCTTCCATGTAAGCTAGATTGGTTATTGAAGTCCTAAATTACTTCTTCAGAGTTAGGTTAAAGGCGTAGAAACCCCGCACAGGTCCCTGCTCTGATTATGTAAACTACAAGTGCTTCCAAATCTCGCTGCGTGAGTGCGGCGTGCCTAATATCCCAATGTAGCTTTGCGTTACAATGTAGCAATTTACATATGACATGAATTAATTTAAAAATTACAAATATTCACCAAACTTTCTAGATATGGACTTTTTATTTCAGGATAATCCCCGACAATCTTGCACCTACCTCTATATATGTTGCAGTGTTACTGTTCTCCTCTTCGGCAAACAGCAGTGCTAAGTTGCAAAGTTATGTTAGCCTATTCAGCATGCTCTACTCGTAGGCACGCTGCGAGATTTGGAAACACCCGCAGTTTACATAATCAGAGCAGGGACCCTAGCGCGATTACAATACATGAGCTGTGGCAATCAAAATTGTACCTCCAGCACGCGTTGTTTTGAGTCCCTGGAGACGTTTTTTTTTTTTTTGTTAATTCCGTGGATTGTTTTTAGGTGCTACCTAAGGTACATCCGCTGCATTCGGGAAGTATCCCATGGCAAAGAAACCCCACCCCCTCCAGCCAAGGGAAAAACAAGTCATC
>Ga0307517_10000402_pt1 | contig 73998 bp, 60 predicted proteins | sample 23_EM_MG_FD_194515 | JGI IMG/M metagenome (GOLD analysis project Ga0307517, IMG submission 194515) | Populus trichocarpa ectomycorrhiza microbial communities from riparian zone in the Pacific Northwest, United States - 23_EM | ecosystem: Host-associated > Plants > Roots > Unclassified | place... | reverse complement strand
GGCTTAACGTCAACCCCTAGGCAGAAGCCATGATGGGGGAAGAGAGGTGGGTGGGGGATAGTGACGATGATTTCCCGTGGTGTTGAGATTTCAATCGCCGGAGGTGGAGGAGAGATGGTTCGTGGTCTGATCCCTTAGCCGAACCAAGCCCCTTATATAGGCATCTTCCCACAACCCTAACCCAGGTGACTCATCATCTCGCACTACATAACCCTCTATGACTCATAGTGAGTCATAGCGTGAAATCCATTGATGACTCATATGAGTCATCGCGCACATTCCGTTAACCAATCAAAACTCATAAACCAAGTCATGTGCTCAAGTGAGTCACATGCGTGAAACCCATGACTCATAATGTGAGTCATGTACAAAATTCATTACATCACATGACGTCACAATCGTGAGTCATGAAACAAACCAATCATAATATAACGATGACTCGCAAGTGCGTAGTTATATGAGAACTATGAGTCAAACGACGTCTTAGTATGAAATCCAACATACCTTATGACTAATAAGTATTAGTCATGTGAAATCTGCCTTGCTTAGTCACAATTTGTGACAATATCATAAACCATAATCCTATTCTAACACAACCCTTAAGTTCTCAAATTTGATCCTCTTGCATCAAAAGGGTTCTTTAACCTAACTTAAGTATATATTCTATGACTTATTACAAACAAGGAGACAACCAGTATCAGCTTCCATCATAATTTATTAAACTTTTAAAGTTTTGAAGCCTCAGCTCTATTGAATGATGCTTTCACATTCAATTCTCATTTTACCCTTTTATGAATATTATACTGACCTATTATATATTTTAATGTCTGTAGTGCCTACTACAAATATCACCCTCACCACTACGGCCCTAACCAAACCAAACCATCTACATATACATGTAACATTTGTTGACTCTCCTCTAATATATATACCCTACTCTGAACCTCAGGAATGTTATAAAGGTTTGGCATTTTCTACAAAGTGGTCCATACTTGTACTAGTAGTAGTTGGGATACTCGCGCTCTACTCAAGCTTGAGATTTATTGTTCCTGACTATGGTCCTAGCCTTATCCTAGTATGTTTAAGCTACCATAATAACTTGAATAATAGAACTGTGTGCTAGCTGGTCAAATTAAAGTGTGCAACGCCAAGCAAATTGCATGTGTTTGAATCAATATAAGTCTCACATAGACCTCACATTCACTCATTGGTGATATTTATTTCTTCATCTGAATCCATATCTATATCTATATCTATCTTCCTCTCCGGCACCTCATTTTCCCAGTTCTCAAGCCCTTAGACATGCAGGTCAGTAGCTAACCCTTTAATAGATAAGTGATGATCTTCACTTCCATCAATTGGAAGTGCAAGCCCAACAACCCATAACGAATTCTCAACAACCTTCCTCTTTTCTTGTGAAAAGATCTCCCTGGCCTCCCCAACCGCCCAGATCAGTGCTACCCTCCGCTTTCCTACCATACTCCCCCTCAAGTCTCACCCATTACTAACATCTCTTCCCTCCCCCTCCTCCTTAATATCTCCAAGGCGCTCTCACATTTTTTCCTAAAATAAGATAAGTCTCTCTGATCCAGATAGTGAATTTATATTAATACAGATAGAATTGGGCTAACCTATAAAATGTCTTTAAATAGCCGATTGATTGAAACATCAAAGGGCTGCACAAGTCTGGTGGAGCTCTTGGGAATTGTGCTAATGATTATATTGTTCGCACAAAAGGTATCAAGCACCTCCTCCCTTTGGTGTGCTCAGAGAAGCTCAATGGCGAGTAATGTTGGCTCACCATCAAGCTCTGGTATAAGTTGTTCATCCAGCCACCCAAGCACATTGCTCGAGTTGGCGTGAGCGGTGGCATTAAACTTTATGACTACACAGGGATCATATTCCTCCCATTCGCTCGCAATGGTTGAGCCAACTCCTTGGCCACTAAAGAAAAGAAGAGGCTTTACACCGGGTACACCGTAGGCGAAAACTGTAAGTTGAACGGTACACTGCCTCTTGTCCCACTCAGATTTGGACAATTGTAGCCAGATAGTTTTTTCTCCTATCAAATTGTAAGTCCTTCCTTCCACATACTCAAATGGTACTAATGTCTGATCCATATTGCAGATGTTCTGCAAGCGGTAACGGTCAATAAGAGTCTGTTCGGTATTATCCTCCCCTTCTTCCCCTCCGATATCCCCGTCCCAAAGCAGTGAGTTTTGCCGATTAAACTTTAACCATGCAAGGATTGCTTCTGCAAAGAGTTAGGGTAATTGGCTGGCAGTATTGGTTATGCATCGTAGACTAATTTGATACCATGACAGGAAACTTTGAAACCACCGGTTGGAGAAGCGAAAGGTAGTAGGCTCTCTTTCTGAATACTGGATTTGAAAAAGCCCACTACTAACTTTACGAAACCGTCCTCTCTGTACTGATCTTCCCATTGCTCTTCTCTCTTGAAACTAATCGAATAAGACCTTTTCCATTTCCAACCATATTCGTCCTCTCCCTCCTCCTACCGCCCGTGGCTGCCCTGCTGTTTGGGCTACAAATATCCCCTCCCACTCCTCCTTTCTCCACTATAACAAATTCCCAGCAGGTACCGTAAACAGAAACGCTACTTCCTCCCATGTCACCTTTCTTACTCTGGTTGGACCACAAGGTATTTTTGCCCCAGCCCAATATGAAAGTACAACAAGCTTATAGTTAACTGTATATAAGCGATATGGGTTAGAAACCTCCTGTTGTGAACATCGCAGGACCTCTGCTAGCCGTTTACGGCTTGGTGCCCTTTTTTTTTGATTCCAGCATAGAGCTTCTCGGCAGGTAGTGGTGGAATATTGGGACTAACACAAACCCGTCCGGAGAGCTGATCTGACCGTCTTCTAGGCATTTCAGATTATTATCGACAATCTTTTCAGCCAGAAACCTCTACCATTAAGTCCTAGTCTTCGATTCTTTTATATTGGCTAAATTCAAATTCTTCTAACTCCTTTCACCTTTCTTTTTGTTTATCTTAATTTACTTTCCTGTATTCCAAGTCAAAATTGATATGTCGTTGAATTTGACTTTGAGTCACCCCGAATGTTTCACTCAAAAAACTATCCGAGACACTCATTTCCAGTTTCCCTTAACCTAAACCCTATTTCAACCCTCCAGCACACTGTTCAATTATTCAAGTTTTACGGTAAATCCAGATCCACGATCAATCTTTGACTAGAATACGATTGGAATAGCTACTTCCAGGGATTTTCACATACAACTACCTCACTTTAAACAACCAAGTATATCTTTTGTATTATTATATTAGAAGTAGTTTGCAAAAATTGAATAATCTTAACTGTTTGCTATCACTACTTCTTAATTGAATCAATAGTGTATTGCCCCACCAAAGGAAACATTCTAGCTGAGTGATTAATTATAACCACCAGTAAAATTTGACCAAGGATAATCAATTATTCTCAACTTTACTCCAATAGTATTCAAGTGAGAAGATCTTTGAATGTTAGAGTATCATTGCATAATATACCTTGATTTTGGTTTTTCTGTAGTTGTATTTCCCATTTTCTATATCCTCTATCAATATCTCATATCTACCATTTAGTCATCTATATTCAGACTCAGAAAATTTTACTTTATTGACAGCCAAGTCCTTTCGCTTACCCCTTTTGGCCATACTTTTCGCCATCTTTCCTATAATCTCCTACTTCACCTATTAGTTCCTCAATGAGTGCCAGGTAATAAGGACTTATATGGGAATAAATGTGGAAATTGATGAAACCCTAGTGGGTGTACCACACCTTTTTTTTATTTTTATTTTTTAAATCATATATTCGTTGTTAAGGTACAAGAAATCGCATGGAGCGCTAGCTATGGCGAAAACAAAACTCAAAATCCAAAACAAACAAACAAAAGAAAGTTCTGTCACCAGTCATCTTCATAAGGGTCCGTACCGGTCCCTGGCCCACACACGGGCGCGAAAATCAAACTAGTAAATCAAGGAAACCCTGCTAACAACCAGCGGGCATTTCCAAGCAACTTGAAAAAATAAACAAAACGTAAACCTAGCTCTCCTGAGAAGACATAAAATAACCAAAGGAAACTACATTAGATGAGCGGAAAGAAGCAGAACTAGCAGCGGAGGTAGGGCGTGAGAACATGCCTGGTGGGGAGGCAGTCTTGGTGGACCTGATGTAACGGGAGAGGGTGCCGAAGAGGGCGGCCGATGACCAGACAGGAGCGTCGGGGCCTAGTTCAGCAACCGACTGCAGGTGACGGTTCCTGGTGGGCTCCCTCGCGGGGCAGGATAGTATGGCGTGCTCGAAGGCCTCGGGGGACTCGTTGCATCTGGGGCAGGTTGTAGGGTTATCGTTATCCCAGGATGGGTGGGCACGGAGGTAACTCTTTCCCGATCTCATCTGGTAGAGCCTTCCTGCGTCAAACTTGTTGAGACCCATAAAGCGGTGAGGCTTGAGTGAGGGGGGGTAAGGGTATTTAGCCGGGGCCGGCGCCCTGGCCTTCCATTCCTCCATGAGTAGGTCGCGGCAGCGCTGCCTCAGCTGCGGGTATTTGCGTCCTTCCGGGGGCTCAGGGTAGAGCTCGGCCAAAAGGTGCTGAGAGGTGACCGGAAGGGGAGCGAGCCTGTCAGGGGCCAGCAGGAAGAGCATCGAGTGGGGAACCGCATCCAGCGGGAGGTGGGCCCTGTTCTTGGTAGGGGGGCAGGGCTGAAGCCATGGCAGGAGGAGTCGACTCTCCGCATTCTTCGCTAGCAGGGTTCTGTGGTCGGGGGTATGGCAGAGGAGGGACGGGGTCTGCACCGAGGGGGCAAGACGAGCCGTGGCAGGGTTGATCTCGGGGGGGAGCATAGCACTCGGAGGTTGGCCAGGCGCCTCTTGTTACCCAAGAGTAAGTCCAGGGGGGGGAGGCAGGCCTCAATTGCCACGACGTCGGTTGGGGTACAAGCGAAGCAGTTCGTACACCACCTCTGGATCTTATGCCAGAAGACCGCCAGCTTTCTTGTCATGTGCACCGTCGGGTGGAAGGTGTCTCCCCCATAGCTAAGGACAGGGAAAAGAAGGGACGCAGCCAATCGGTGGCAGAGGTAGGGGGGGAGACCCATTCCCGGGGGGGAGAGTCGTTTGATTGCTACGAAGGCGGCCTGGGCCTTAGCCAGCCGCTTGATGAGGTGGAGGGTGGTTGCTAGTGAAGGGGTAAACCAGAGCCCGAGCCATCTCAGCTCACTGCTTGGATGGAAAACCGACCCGTCGAGGTGTATCGGGACCGCACAGGGGGGGTCCCTGTCCCGGCTTGTACGCCAATGGATCAGCTCAGTTTTGGGAACGGAGAAACCCGTGCCTAGGCGGGAGCCTTTTCCTTTTAGGATGACATACTGTCGCTGCAGTAGCTGAAAGTTGCGGCGGTAGGAGCTTGACGATACCGTAAGGGCGAAGTCGTCTACATAGGAGAGTGTGAGGCCATAGGGGGGCTGTACCACACCTGAAAGATTGTATATATAGTTTGTTGTAGATGTTTTGAGATAAAAAATTGCTATCATACAGGACAAATCAATACAATCCTATTTGTGGGTTGACTTTGGATTTCATAGTCAGGAGCCGAAAGTTGAATGATCCATCACGATCTTGTTAACTCTAGCATACTCAAGTACCATTTTTTATGATCAATTAATGCCCAGATCGAGCGACTCAAGCAGATCACGGATCACATGCTTGATAAACACATGATCATGATGTGATAGTGTCTATCACTATCTCAGCATCAGGGTCACGGGTGTGTTCGCTCCACCCTTTTTGAGATACTTACATTTTTGCAACTAAAGAGAGGTTAGATAGGGTAGTAAATGATATTATTTCCTTTGATTCCAAATTTTAGTATTTTATTATATCATACTTATTTTACCTAACTTTTCTCCTTGACAGTTATATTCTCCCCTGCTACAGTATGTTAATCGGTGTTTCTTGATCGTTGAAAATACAACCCTATCATTACCCCACAACACCTTCCCGTCTGCGCAATCACAATCGACCATATCTCAGACAACGCACACCTCTGCCAAGTTGCTGTAGTTCTCGTTATCCTTACACCCTGTCTATCCCTCTTCCCAGAAACGATCAGTGGAGAAGGCCTTTATCGGAGTCCCCCGTGTTTCAACACTACCAATGGGTATCCCGACGAAATTAACATATCAAGAGCTAACCAGGTCTACAAGAAAGTAGAAGCAGAACCTTTGTGACCATAACCGCCAAACCGTTTTTCGTCTCCACCGTACTTGAAAACGAGAAAAATCATGGATTTTTGGATTGAAGTCTTTGGATCTCCCTGAATCCCCCCAAGGCATACAGGTATCATAGCTAGAATCAAATTAAAGGATTCTGAGAGGATGACGGTAATGAATCCATCATTCTCAGGGAAGTGCCGGTTCTCTCATAATCCCAAACACGCAGACAACGCAATGTTATATTTCACACACCCTCCCGCTTGAGCCCTTTTCTCCGGGTCTCCTCGCCTTCACTATCCCGAACAGCCTTCGGTAACACCTCTTCAATATTCTCCCCAACCACACCGGTACTAGTGGTTTAAGCAATAGGAACGATAATCCGAAACCCCTTCCTCGCATTATACTCGAGTATCCTTTTAGCCACTCTAGCGGTAACTACCCAAGGATAACCCCCCCCCCCCCCCCCTCCTGGACCAGCAAGCTACTGATGAACACCATCAGATCATGATTGAGTTTTGCTCAACCGCAGTACGCTCGATCGCCTCGATCCCCCGATCATGAATTGATCGAACATAGGATCCATGATTCGCTAGAGTTGGTCGATTATGAGTACCGCTTGATCATAGCGGGCGACACCCGACTCCGCTGGGGTAAACACTATCATGATGGATCACTCACCCTTTTGCCCCTCATGCTTACAACAGGCTGGCCGTGGGTTCGGGGGTATGAGCTGGAGGAATTTGTCGAAGAATTTCTGGGCGCGGAAGGAGATTACGCTGCAGACGGTGATGGTGCTGCGGAAAGCTGGGAGCAAAAGGGCTTAGCTACCATGGGTTAGTTGTTGGTGAAGAGGCACTTCTCATGCTGCCAGCCGGATAACAGGATATGACAAAGGATATGGGATATGAGATGTGGGATTATGGAAAATAGTGGACATAATTAGCGCAATGCCGAAAACTATGGTCCGTTGTTCAATGGTAATCTGTCGCGTAAAGGTGACCACCATGATACCCGAGTGAAGTGGGTGGTAATCGGCTATATATCACAAATCATACACCAGCGTTAGTCATGATCGATCACTCGATCATACTCTGCCCCTCTGATGGATCATTCTATCAGGTCATAACCGAGCATGACCCCCGTGATCTACTCGACCAGCCTCGTTTCCATCACTACGCCACACCCTCAAGAGCGATTAGACCAGTACTCTGTCAAATACTCCCCCCCCCCCCCCTCCTAGAAACCCCCCGCTCCAAGAGAATCCCCACTTCCCCCATCAGGTTGCGCATACACGGCAAACGGAATCTCCGACTCGTGCACACCTCCGTCAACTACACTCGTCCGATCCCGACGCGCCCTGAATACAAACAATTGAATACACCACATATGCTCTTCCGATCATCCAACAGTAACTTAACCCCCCGGAAAGACAAATCCCCGAGATCTTACCACCCCAGACTAACCCCGCTACAGCCTCTTGCATGGGGACGTGCTTGTTCAGCCCGCTCGTGAAGGCAGTGTACTGTACCCAATAACCCAGTCTTCCCCTCCCCCTCCTCGTCCAAAGAGGGATAGAAGGTATTATAGGGAACATCTCCCGGGACCAAACGCCAGGGCACTACGGGTACCTTTGCAGACATCCTGACTGCCGACAGCTACAGGTATGTAACTGGGCGGGACGGTAGATGCCAACCCACAAGTGCCGTCAGGTGATAGCAGCAATAGGCGTCTCTCGAGTTTTTTGCAACTCGACAGACTCAAGGACCCGCCAAAATTCCAGGCTCTCAAGCTATTACATTTCCACAAACATCTCGAAACTCAGCTTTGGAAAATAAAGAATTTTGGGAAAAATATAGCATGTCTGAGGTACAATAATATACATCTATTTCCATCTGGAGTCTGCGGATATCCAGGTCTTGGCTGGAAATGACGTTCCACTCCTCACTAACTTACTATAGGAGAATTGAAGGGGGAAAAAAATCTCAACTTTTTTTTTTTGTCTGGGTCCTATTATATATAACTTGGCAGGTTACTTTTGATTCTATTCCTCCCGTTGCTGTTTTTCACCTATGGTGTTTGGGTTGCGATAGCTCGAAAAAAAACGAGCAGTTTTGGTGTGTGTTCTGGCGTTCGTTCGTCCGGTTACTAAACCGGACCTATTGGGTGTGCCTGCGAGTGACTGCGGGTGACTCACAAGTTCCTCTAGGTTTGTATAGTAGCTCTAGGACACATCAAGGAATAGTACCAAAGCGAGACGGCGGGGGCCCATGACCAACCAATCCCCCACAGACTCTCACCTTTACAAAAGACGACCGCCAGAGCCCAGCACTGTGACAAAGTCGGTCAGGCCCCCCCGGACGACCGCCCCAGGATTTCCACATGCTTGCGTGAGTCCAGGATTCGGATACTTTAACAGACAGAATTTTGGATGCGTGCTGAGCTTAAACTAGCCCCCCCACCGATAGGAACCATCAAGCCAGAGGATTCACTGCTCAGGGTGAAATACCGATCTGGTGAGTAGAAGCCGACGGTAGGGTTCCCCCGGCCGGTTCATCTGAGGATCGCGCATGAGTCTAATGCTTGCTATTCCTGCCGCATTGTCGCTGATTTTTTTAGTAGTTGCAATGCACGTTCGCACCTACAAAGGCGTGAACATTGGATTTTGCTTGCGTCGTCCGGATTGGAATAACCCCGGGCCAGCCGCTCTTTCGATAGAGATTGATGGAGAGATGGATCGGGGTAGTGGGTTATGTGTGGTGACCCTGGCATCTGCATAACCCCCCTTGATGCTGAACTTCTCTGTGCTAAGAACGTGATAAGAAATGTCATCCCGTTTCGTCCTGTTCTGTGATTCTTCTATGCTGGGTTGTTTCTTTCCATATCTCCGCCCAGCACATTTGCTATCAATCGTGGAAGTGGGGTGGTCTATATAGTGCATCCCCAGCCTCCCGATTACGCATATCGCCTCCCGATCGAGTCCCCCGGCTGTCCGGAAACTTTTAAACCGAGCGGGGACTGGGATAGAACCGTATATCCGACCAGCGGGGTGATCCAGGGCGGGGGGGGGGGGGTATGCGTGAGGGGTTTTTCGAATCTGGCCTCCGCGATAGATAGATGCTCATCGGATATGATTCGTACTTCCATAAGGCGCGTTTCTTGAGAAGAGGTATTTTGATGGGTTTTTAGTGCTTGCTTGAGTTGGGGGAAGCATATTGTGCGATATCTGCTGCGTGTGGACAGGAGTGAGTAAGTGAGTGATCTGGTGTGAAGAACGAGTGACAAATCATGACACCGAACTCTACAGCGCGAAGGTGAGGCATCAAGTGGTGGCGCGGGAATGGTGGGGATATTCTAAGATTACTTGAAGGGGTTGGACGAGTTTTAGTCATGTGCGTCCACTGTAGTGCGATAGAACTTGTCTGAGGATAGAGGGATATGGAGGGGTAGCCGTTTGGGGCGGATTCGCCAATGTCACCCCATCACACTAACTACTCATAATTGGGTAAATTGCGATACCGGATCGAACAGGCATGTCCCCACTCAACAAAGAGAACAAAAGAGAACTGAGTGAGCTATACAGCATATCTCATGCACAACAAAAACAACCACGGAAGGTCTACACCTCCCCAGCCAAATAATCAAACCCACTCCACCCCCCCTCTTTCGGTTCAAATTCCGCAACCTCGAACGACCATTTCACCAGCGCGTTATCAAAGTTCTCCAACATCCACGCAGCCGTCATATCCATGCCAGCCGTAACGCCCCCACACGTCCAAATCTTCCCGTCCCTCATCCACCTCCCCTTATACACCCACTGCGCCCCAAAGGCAAGATCCTTCCCCATCGCCTTCAGCAAAATCTTATTGCTCATCGCTTTCTTCCCCGCCAACACCCCCGCCTTCGCCAGTGCTATCGAACCCGAGCAGATGGCGAGCACAGCCTGGACTTCCTCCACCCGGGCGATGATAAACTCCTTCACGTCCTCGCGCAGAGGCGGCAGTACGTCGGGGCCCGGGACTATGAGAACGTCGAGGGGCGGGCACGTGGCGTGTGTTGTTGTCGGGAGGAGCTGTGGGCCCCCGGTTGCGCTCATGGGGGATAGGCTGTGGGAGATGTAGTGCCATGTCAGCCGCGGAGCCAGAGGGAGGAACGCCTCGGTGTACGGAAGCTGGCTGAGGAAGTGGCGGGAGATATTTGTCAATAGGTCAATTGGTCCCGTGCTGTCCAAGAGCTCGTGGTTGTCGAGGAGGAGGACGCCAATTGAGAGGGTGGGGGCGGGTTGTGTTGCTGCCATTGTTGGGGTTTGGGGGAGTAGAGGGATGGAAGCGATGAAGGGAGGAAGAAAAGTACGGTATTGGAGGTAGTTTATATAACCCGAGTCAGCTCAACTCTACTGCACGGTAGGGCGAAGTATAACTTTGGTTATCATACCCGGGAAAGAAGCGGAGCAACAAACTCCCCGAAGCGGGGCAGTTCCGAGACCGTTTCTGCAACCGATGCGCCAGGTGAAGGCGAGCATTCTGGGAATATAGTGCTGCATCTTACTCGTTTACCAATCAGGCCCTTTGGGCACTCTCTTCAAGCATGACTGCTCCGACCCGGCCATGCGACGAGATTTACCGGCAGTTGCCGGTTGCTGTACCAAAGCTAGATTAGGTTACGGTAGTTCATTGTTGGAACGTGCTCCGGGCACTAGTTAGACCGTGCCATCGCATACCCCCAAGCCCAGGTTAAGTTGGCTGTATGCAATAGCATCATACTCGGTTCTCCAAGACACCAGGAAGAGTGGAAGCTTTCCAGGGCATGGCGAGGGCCGCAGCATATTACTGTAAATTGACACCCGATGTGCAGCTAGAGCATGCGGCGCGATAGGCGAGCTGGGTTTGCAAGAGAGTCGCCCCTTGTAGTTGGATTCCAGCGATGATTCTCCTGAACGCTTGTTCTAACAAAAGTCTGTGCTCCTCTCAAAAGAGAGGGTTGACCCCGCTCGCCTTATCGAGCCATACGATACTTTATTGGATTGATTTGGCCCCATCTCGAGTGAATGCCCCAGTCTACCTTTTCCGCGCTTGCCTAGGGCGGTCCGAGAGCACGCCAGTTTCAATCTGCTGCAGTACTATTAAAGTAGACAGTGATCGGTCCTCGCGGGCGCCCCAAGTATTATGTTATAAAAACAAAAATAGTAGCAATGAGCGAGTCGTACAATCTCTGCACGAGGGCCGGTGAAATGGCACCACGAGCAATTAAATTTTTACAGTATGATAGCTACATACTGTAGTTTATGAACCACCGGTAACCCGCAAGATAGGATCTTAGATTTAAATCTGTATGCAGTAGTCTCTCGATACGCTGATCTGGCTCGCACTCGCCTTTGTCGAAAGTGGGGGTATTTACGGAGCCCCAAGGCTTGGAAATAGCTCAAAGTGGCATTTTACATGAAAAAGTTGGCATCCGCAGCCGGTACTTGTCAACCCTGATGTCCGTCGGGTAACAGCGAAAGGTAGATCAATTTTGTGCGTGGTTTCTCGCGAAAGCTCTTGGGTGGGATATGCGCACGATTTGGAGTGCCGGGAATTCCGGTCGCATGGTGTTGACAAACGTGGCAGGTATTAGTGTGGAAAGGCCATTCCGCAAACACCTTAGCAGAGACTTTACTCGAGACAACCTCGCGTGCGCCTGAAGGAGGCGATAAGCGAAATAGGAGTTGTGGTTGGGATGAGATATGTGCTCCATCAGATCGCACGTCATAATTCAAAGTCACATTGTGATATCGTACGAGTAGCAAAGAACAGAGAACAAAAAAGTGGGGCGAATAGAAAAACCGGGCCCCAGAATCGCGACTAGACACACATTATCACTCGTAGACAGCACTGAGCGGAACCTAGACCCCTCGAATGCCCTCCTGCACAATCCCCTTCACTCCCTGCTCTACCGCAGCGATAGCGCTGACACCACTGAGCTTGACCCCGTTCTCGCCGTTCCTGCCGTTAATCCTTGCGACTTCCTTGACGCCATTGACAGCATCAAGCATAGTTGCACCCCCAGCCTTAAGCACCTCCTCCGCCTTGCTAACCAAAATCGAAAACGCCCTCCTCAGCACCTCTTCTCGAACCTTGGGCCCACCACCTACAACACGAATAGCATAGATCCCGTCGACAACCGTACTAGTGATAAATATCTCTCCATCAGCATTCACCGCCTCATACACAACCTTGGTCAGGCGATTACTCTCCTCCCTCAGCGCCGTCTTAACCGCGAACACCGTAAGTGCAAACGCCGGCGGAACGACGATTTCGAATATGTCCGCGCGATCGCGCACCCACTGTGCGAAACTCTCCCCATGCTGGAGGGAATTCCGGATGTGCCCCTGCAGCCCCGAGACTCCGTACGATCGCATCACGAACCAGATCTTGAGCGCGCGGAACCGGCGGCCGAGGGGGATTTGCCAATCTCTATAGTCGGTAACCAGACCTTGCTCTGAGAATGCGTTTCGGAGATAAGGAGGGGTTATAGAGAGAGCGTCTATCAGGTGCTTGCGGGTCTTGACGTATAGGCATGAACAATCAAAGTTTGTTAGCAACCACTTGTGCATGTTCATGTCGAAGCTGTCAAAGTGCTCAAAGGGAGCCGGGATGTGCTGATATTGTGGGAGGATGAGGGCTGCGCCGGCGAATGCTGCGTCGACATGCACCCAGAGGTTTGGGTAGTCCTTCAACACAGGGACTATGGAAGCGAAATCATCAGCAGCGCAGGTGGCGGTGGTGCCGAGGGTTACAGTTAGGAAGAAGGGATGTAGGCCCCTGGCTGTGAGCTCCTCCAGGGCCTCTCGAAGGAGCGGACCCGTCAGGACGTAGTTCTCCGTGGCACTGCCGGGGACTTTGATGGAATGGTGTTTTACGCCGGCGATTTGACAGCCTTTTTGTGTAGAACTGTGGGCCTGGTCGGAGAATAGTGCGACGAGCTTCGATCTATTGTTATCTATGACCTCCTCGCACTCTTCCGCCGATTTACCCGCGGTAGCGAGACTACGCAGGTACCGTTCCCTCGCTGCAACGATGACTGTGCAAATAGCCTCACTAGCACTCCCTTGAATAACTCCTCCACCACCATTCTTGCTCGTGCTTAGAAAGCACTCCGGCAGGTTGAGCAACCGTGCAAGCCAGTCCAAGACAATAGTCTCCAACTCGGTTGCGGCAGGGGAACAGAGCCAGTTGAAGTTTGCACTGTTGAAGGTCGCAGAGTAGAGCTCTCCTAGAATACCGGGGTATGAGGAGTTTGCGGGGAAAAATGCGAGAAAGTTGGGGCTTTGCCAATGGGTTATCCCAGGGAGGATTTTGGATTCTATGTCTGATTGAATGTCGGCCCAGGGTTCGGGATCGGCTGGGGGCCCCAGAGGAAGGAGGGGCTTTAGGTATCCGGGCGAGACGTCAGAGACTACGCGGCGGGATTCGATAGTGTCGTAGTAGTCGATTACTGTTTGGTGGTTCGTTAGTTAGTTATGGGCGGAGGTTGGGGTAGAGAAGCCGGCAGGGGCGGAAGGAGGGGAGGTTACTTTGGTCAATGGCGGAGTGGGCGGCCACCCGGAATTCCTCCGAATTCATGGCGAGGGGGAAAAGGGAGAAACAGGTCAACTAAACCAGCGAAACAAAAGAGAAAAGCCAAGGTAGAAAGTGGAAAAAGTTCCTGTAGATTGATTATTTAAACTGACGCACTCGCAGAATGTGAAGAGGCAAATCAGTTGTTTGGAAGCTAGTGCAGTATCATAATCCAGAGACCCTACCTATCGTAGTAGTGGGGTTAGTGGGGCGATTTATACCAAACCATTCCTCCCTCCCCATTCCAAGCCTTCTTCTTTTTCGCCCTCCTCCTCCTCCGTGCGCAGTGACTCGCGCTCACCGAACCACTTTTTAAGCCTCCGATCCCATCCCATCTTCGGTGCTCTTTGTCGCCCCCGACACATCGCCACACTCTGCAAGGCTTGAAGCTCGATTCCAGCAACCACCACAAGGGGAAAAGGGTACCAACTTATAATTGGAATGTGGGTATCCTTCCGCCGATGGCATTCGTGGGACTCCAAGTATTCGCGCGCACAATCCACCACGAGACCAGACAGGCCAACCGGGCTAAACTGCCATAAGCCTGACTAAGCAGGTTAACCGCAAACATTAGTCAACGAGACACAGCAGTTTGCTCAAGCTGCACCACGTTAGGTAAATACTAATCCTCCTCAAGGTGTTTTAGCTCTGAATGCTAGGACCAGAAGTCTAGCAGAGATAGTAGATTATATGACTTTTCACAGCACCGGTGGGAAGAGAGGACTCTTCTTCCTCCCCTCTTCTGAGTAACCCATCCCATCTGAGCGTGTTCGGTTACCGTCCCCGACGTCTAGGTTTTCGGGCTCTTTTTTGCTTCCAGAGAGGAAAGGAAAGGGGGTGGGAAGGGTGTCGTGATTGTAGGTCCGGCTTGGCTTCTTGCCCGCTTGTTTGATCGCTTGCTTTCTGGGAGGCGCTTAGAGAGGGTGCACCGTGCTTGAGTAACATGCAATCGCACAAGTAATAGGCGGGCACGCTTAGCGGATTGGAGCTGGTAAACGAAAGCAAGGTGTGCTAGAATTGTTTTCTTTCCCTTCTCCGCTTGTGGAAGGGGGTTTCGCCGTACAGTAGGGAGGGTACCTGGACGAGGAAGTGCTGCACTCGAGTACCGTGCAAAGGGTAATTTGTAGTACGACTGAGGGCGGCAGAGGTTGAACTCGTGAAGCTTTGACCCAGCCACCAAAGTCACTTGAATACCGCAGTAAATTTAAGGTGGTTCACTCCCAGCAGTAGCTCGTAATAGGGAGAGTTAGGGAGAGATATCTGGTCAAGGGACTGAACACCTTAACTATGGCACCAGTATTCTGTGCCTCTCACCAAACGCTTAGTACACTAAGTTACCGGCATCAGGAAGCGGGTGGGCAAAATCTCTCGGAAGTTCAAAAATGTCTCTCCCACCAATAATCAACACCCCCACAATTTCTTATTACTGTAGCCTGTAAGCAATTTCCTAGCGAATCCTCGGATCAGCCCGAGATGATTGCCTTACTGTACTATACTGTACTCCAGTACAGTACATGCCAATGTAGCATAGCAGACTGTGGTTGTATCTGCACGGTACCGTTTCTACGAGTATACTCGAGCATGGAAAGTCAAAACACCGCAAAGTCATTTGTCGGACTGTATACCGCGTGTTAGATAAACTGTATATTATTGTTTTTGTGCCTGAGCACTTTAGGGTTGATATTCGAAACAATCACCAATTTCACCAGTCGGATATCTCCTTTTTTCCCACCCGCAAAGACTGGAGGAGACTCACTTGCCCTGACTGTAGCATGCAGAATTTCCATGTAACATAGACCCTAAATCCAGCTTGTCCGAATCGTCCACAATCACTTTGCGAGATATCCTATCCTATGCAATTCCTACTCAGCCATTGAATGTCATCCTGCAGGCAGCACATCCAATATTGCTCAGTACATCTCCACCCGACCAACCCAACATCCGAACAGCCCACCCCCCAATTGCTGTTGACTTGAGCTAGTTTTCCCTTTGCTCTCCTTGTTCAAGCGACCCTCACTTCTTTTACCCCCCTCCTAGCTTTTCTCCCTCCTACTCTCTCACCCCCGAGAAATTATTTCCAATTCCTTTTCACGAGCCAACGACAATCGAACTCAGTAGACATGCCGCCAACAGCTACCGTGAAGGTTAACGGAACCATCATCGCAAGCTCAGACATTTACGAGACAGTCGAGGGAAACATTTATGTGAGTGTTACAAGGACATCTAATTTGCGCCACCCCCCCCCCCGTCTTAGAGATCCGATACCTTTCTGCCGGCAATATCTCTTTCTCTCTTTTTTTCGCGTAGCGCTTTTCTTATCTACAACTGGATGAAAGAAATTACTGATAAAATATTCCCCGACAGTTTCCACCGCAGTATGTTCTCGGGACACCGGAGCGCTTATCGCAGGCGGGGCGGCTGTTCGGGAAAGCTAACCGGAACATCATAGGTCCGTGGGCTCGGAATTCCTCGAAAAGTCTGATACTTCGAGTTACTGTCCGTGGAAAGGAACCGCGGTGTATTACGACGTCAAAGTTGATGGTAATTATGACATTCACTTTATCCCTTTCTCTCATTCCCACAACTTGTCTTCGCATCCCCCGGCGGCGGACATTGGAGGCATTTTTAGTAAGTGTTTCTCTGGCCCTCAGGAGTTACAATCAAGGACGCCGCTTGGTGCTACCCAGAGCCAAAAGACAAGTTCAGGCCATACAAAGACTTCGTGGCGTTCTGTATGTATGCCCCACTAATGCTCCATCTGAAAAGAGTTCCCTTTCGTCTGCGTTAGTACCCTCTCTGCTATTGTGTGATTCTTTACTCTCTTTTTCCTTTTCCTCTCCCAGATTCACCCCATAATTCTGTATTCCCAGAAACGGTATAAGCTGAATTATCTTGTAGACAAAACGAAGGCCGTTATCGAATCAATACCGGAGTAAACTCTAAATGGATGCGATGATATGATTGATGCCAACCGGATTAGGGAAACAGATGATAGGGATGGTTTTTTTCTTTTTTCTTTTCAATTTCTTAGCTTGCTTTACCTTTTGTTTGGGACTATTTTAATTTTTCGGACTCGGGCATCGGGATTCTCATCCCCCCTGATACGGTACCGGTACCGTGGCAGAGGAGGGAAAAAATGACAGACCTTCCTTTCCGCAAACTCTCGAGGGGAAAAGATTCTAGGAGTTTTCTATGGAATGTGAGGCTGAAGTAGAGCTGTTCTGCCAGATTCATGTGACGTCATGCCGACAAGTCGGGTGTTTCGGCCAAGATCGACGGAGATCCGGGGTCCTGGGCCAGGGCTCTTTATGGGTTCACTCTGGAAGCGCTTTTGTTCACTTGCGGGGGAAGAAATGTTTGACTTCACGATAATATCTCTCCATAGGAAAGGTGAGAGGTCACGGAGGGGCCTCTCTGGAGTGCCAGTGTGAGACAATAGCAAAGAACGAGAGGTGATGGGTGAACCGCGCAGTACGTGTCAGATGCCCAGCTATCCGCGTCTCAGGCTTTTCAGCAGAGCCTCTTCCTATCACGATGATGAGCCCTCTTCTCCCATGCTCACCCTTGACTTCACCTCGACTTCCCATTCATAGTCGAACACCGGCAACCAAACCAAATAAAATCAACCAACTGTTCTTCTCCGCCATACTAGAGGGGTTTAAACCCTTCTACAGCTAGCTGTCATGGCATTCCCGCTACCCGACTCCTCTGCGCCCGGGTCCACCCTCTCTCCCGTCTCCTCCGAACTAACTAGGGCCGTCCCAACCATATCTCCGCAGGATACCCAGTCCATATTTTGGCTATCGGCCTCTCTGGTCTACTCTATTGTTTGCCTCCTCCAACGGATATTCCTCTGGGCGATATCCTTCTCGACTTACACCCTACCCACATGGCTATTTACTTTGTTCAGTACTAGTTTGACATTCACCATGAATTTCACTACTTTGTTCGTCCCTCTGACCTTCCCCCCCTGAGGGTATTTGCTAATACACAAGATGTGGTGAAGGCTCATCATATTCCTGATCTTCGGATCAATAGTCTCGTGGGCTGTGAGATACAGGTTACTCTATAACTACAACCGGTTACCTCACGAACCCCAGCGGAAGGAACCCCAGCTCGACCTATTTCCCGATTCGCAAGCGGGGGACTCCAAACCGGGGCTCTCGAACTATTTGGACGAATTCCTCAGTGCCATCAAGGTGTTTGGATATTTGGAGCGACCGGTGTTCCACGAGCTCACCCGGAGTATGCAGACGAGAAAGTTGATTGCCGGTATTATACCCCACATGTCGGCACCTCACCATTTGTGCTAGACTAACAACGCCGCCATTTAGGGGAAACTTTACTACTCGAGGAAGAGAAGGGGTTCTGCATAGTGGTCGACGGTTTGGTCCAGGTGTTCGTTAAAGCTAATCGCGATGTCGGACACATGGCCGCAGCGGCTTCAGGGCCCGGTTACGGTGGTGCTTTTCATGATGAGGAGGAAGAGAAGATCGAAGACGGGCAAGGCTATCAGCTACTCACTGAAGTGAAGAACGGCGCCCCGATGAGTAGCTTGTTTACTATTCTTAGTCTCTTTACCGAAGACGTTAAACTACGGCACGACGACGAAGACGAGAGTGGCCCCGTGAGTACTAGCAGTAGTATGGTGAATCTTCACGCGGCGGGGGAGAGTTCTGATTGTGGACGATTCCACTTGCCTCCCGTGCCACCACTATCTCTGAGTGGTGACTTTGCCCGAAGTAGTTCGCGGCCAGTGACGCCACATGATCAGCATCCCCCACGCCCTCAGAAACCTCGAATGAAGAAATCCAAGTCCGTACACCCGGATATTGTCGCCAGAGCGACCGTTGACACTACCATTGCGGTTATCCCCGCCAGCGCCTTCCGAAGGCTGACGAGAATCTACCCCAAAGCGACGGCACACATCGTTCAGGTTATTCTTACGAGGTTTCAGAGGGTCACATTCTTGACTGGTTATCGGTATCTCGGCCTTACGGATGAGGTTCTGAGGACCGAGAAGTTCATGAATAGATACACCATGTATGAATTGCCGAACCATCTCCGCGGAGAACCGCTCGAAAGATTGAAGGAGAAGTTTGAAAAAGAGCAAGAGAGGGCGGAACCCGAGGATTCGATGAAGGGGATAGTCCTACACAACCCTGGTGCAAATTCGGGGAAGCGGAGGAGGTCTAGTAGTTCTCTTCGTAAGGAAGCAGTCATTCATGCCCGGCTTGCTGCTGCTAGGGGTCAACCATCTCCTGCGTTGGACACGGCCCCCTCACCGTTTAGAGACAATAATGGAAAGCTTAAGGGCAAGTTTCAGCAACATCATCCAACTAGCCAGCTTGCGCCATCCTCTCAAGGATGGACTATGACGGCCTCGAGTATGGGGTTAGACATGCCCACGCCCATGACCGAAGGAGCGTTTAATCCATTCGCACAACGAGCAGCTCAAAGGTTCAAAGCCGACGGACCTTCGGAAAATGAAGACTCTGCGTTTAGAGAAGCTGTATTAGAGTGCATGTTCAAGGCTATTGGTTTAACTGGATCAGCGATGAATGTACGTTCTGGCACTGAGAGCGGTGACCAGAGCCCCCGACTCGTTAGCTATGATGCCAGGAGGCAGAAAGCCGTTTTCTCTAATGCATTCGGATATATCGACCCTATCGAAGGTGATGGAGAGACTGAATCTGCCGCTAGCACCAGTGGGTCCGGTGCAAGCACTGGCGGATTCGTGAATGTCGGCATCAGTGGTGTCTATGCTGAATTGAAAGACGAAGTTGAGATTGTATTTTTTCCTAAAGGATCTGTATTGGTTGAACAAGGGGAGAGAAACCCCGGACTCTATTACGTTATTGACGGATTCTTGGATGCCAGTATCCCAGTTGACGAAAAGGCCGAGAATAGTAATTTCTTGGGAGGAAACTCGATCAACCTTGGATCGCTCGGTGGTGACCATACCGAACACCTACCGCCAACGAAGGAAAGGAAGAACTCGTTCGCTTCTAGGTCAGGGGACCCAAAGGGAAAGATGGGCAGAAAGAGCCTTTTCATGGTCAAGCCCGGAGGCATCGCGGGATATATCGGAAGTGTTAGCAGCTATAGAAGCTTTATAGATGTCACTGCAAAGACCGATGTTTATGTTGGCTTTCTGCCTAGGGCTGCGTTGGAAAGGATTGTTGAGAGGCACCCCGTTGTGCTTTTGACCATGGCCAAGCGCTTGACGAGTTTACTGCCGAGATTGATTTTGCACATTGATTTTGCGCTTGAGTGGTTGCAGGTTAATGCTGGGCAAGTTATATATCATCAGGGGGACGAGAGGTATGTTCTGATCCTAAATCCCTCCAGACTAGCGTTAATCATGTTTTAGTGACGCTATTTACATTGTGCTCAATGGGCGACTGAGGGCCGTACAAGAGGACGAGAAGGGTGGTATGAGGGTTGTTGGGGAGTTTGGCCAAGGGGAGAGTGTGGGCGAGCTAGAGGTCATGACCGAAACAACTCGCCCTGCCACACTTCACGCTATCCGAGATACAGAAGTGGCTAGACTCCCGGAGTCGCTGTTTAATAGCCTCGCCCTAGAACACCCCGGGATCACCATCCAGATATCCAAGATCATTGCCTCTAGAATGCGGGCTTTGATAGATGACCCCCTCTCAGAACAGCGTAGATGGGCAGACCGGAGCAGAAATGCGCCTGTCAAGAAAACCTCGTCGGCAATGAACCTCCGCACTGTTGGTGTTTTGCCGGTCACTTCTGGCGTTCCTGTGTCCGAATTTGCGCACAGACTTTCCAACGCCCTTCAACAGATCAACACCCCTAACGGGGTCACTGTACTCAACCAAGCTGCAATATTAAACCATCTTGGGAGACATGCATTCAGCAGAATGGGCAAATTGAAACTTCAAGGCTATCTCGCGGATTTGGAGGAGAAGTACGGGATGGTCATCTACGTTGCTGACACGAGTGTCAATGCTCCGTGGACACAAACTTGTATCAGCCAGGCGGATTCTATCTTACTCGTTGGTCTTGCCGAAGGAAGTCCTGCGATTGGGGAATACGAAAGATTCTTGGTTGGGATGAAGACCACGGCAAGGAAAGAGTTGGTACTATTACATTTGGAACGGTTCTGCCCGTCAGGATTGACCAGACAGTGGCTTAAGAACAGAATGTGGGTAAATGGTGGCCATCACCACATACAAATGTCCTTCCGGACAACGCCGGAGCCCGTCCATACGCAAGCGAGAAGATTCGGCTCAGCCCTGAAGCAACGAGTACAGATCTTGCAAGCCGAGATAACAAAATACACCTCAAAACGGCTGCGGAACGCGCCAATATACTCAGCAGGAACTCCGATCAAGAGTGATTTCCATCGCCTCGCTAGGAGGCTTTGCGGAAAGTCCATAGGTCTAGTGCTCGGAGGTGGTGGGGCTAGAGGTATTTCTCAAGTGGGCGTGATCCGAGCGTTGGAAGAAGCCGGAATACCGATTGATATTGTTGGTGGAACTTCCATTGGTGCATTCGTTGGAGCGCTTTACTCCCGAGATGCAGATATTGTTCCCGTCCTCGGTCGGGCCAAAAAATTCGCCGGACGTATGGCGTCCTTGTGGCGTTTCGTTCTAGACCTAACCTACCCATCTGTCTCCTACACTACTGGGCACGAATTCAACCGAGGCATCTTCAAGACCTTTGGAAACTCTCAGATTGAGGACTTTTGGCTAGAGTTCTACTGTAACACAACCAGCATAAGTAAGTCTCGCATGGAAATTCATACAAGTGGTTACGCCTGGCGATACATCCGTGCGAGCATGAGTCTTGCTGGATTACTACCTCCGCTCTGCGATGAGGGCGAGATGTTGCTGGATGGGGGATACGTTGACAATCTCACCGTGGCACACATGAAAAGCCTAGGTGCGGACGTAATCTTTGCAGTGGACGTCGGGAGTATCGACGATAACATCCCGCAGGAATTCGGTGATTCGCTATCGGGCTTTTGGGCCTTTCTGAACAGGTTTGTCCCACACACACCTTGTCTTGCAGGGCGGGAGTTAAGTTGCAAATTCTAGGTGGAATCCCTTCAGTCCGCACCCCAACCCTCCTACACTTGCCGAGATTCAGGCAAGATTGGCGTATGTCTCGAGTGTGGATGCGTTGGAGCGAGCAAAGTTGATACCTGGTTGCATATACATGCGTCCTCCAATCGACCCTTACGGCACCCTAGACTTTGTGAAATTCGACGAGATATATCACGTCGGATACGAATATGGGAAGAAGTTCCTTGAGGCCATGAAAGGCAAGGGCCTGCTTCCAGCCGTAGCCCCGGGAGTGGCCGACGGAAAGAGAGAGTTCAGGAGAACAATGGCGCCGAGAAGGGCGAGTATCTAATACCACTATTGCGATTTTCTGGTACATTTTATGTATTCTTTTCCTGTATTATGTGTGGGGTCCTAGCATTAAAATTTAAAATTTAAAATTTATATTTAATCCAATTTGCTACCCGCGTGTAACTTGTGTAACGGAGGGTACCGAGAGGGCTCTGTGTCGCACGCTGGCGGCTTCCGTCGGCTAGGCTAACCAGGAATTGTCTGGAGGGAAGATAACGGTACTGTACCTTGCTATAGTCAGCAGGGTCACCCAGGCGATAAGCTCGAAAGAGAGATAGGTCCAAGAGGGGAAAATCATTCTATCCACCAGATAAGAATCTCCAGACCCACCTTTCGTCTTCCCCTCCCAGCCCGCTTTCACAATGTCAAAAGCATACTACATCGGGACCTTCATCCACAGTCTCACTCTAACCACTCTCGAGATCGTCGAACATGGCACAATCTGCGTCTCCAACGGAATAATCCAGTCAATCCAGCGCATGGGCGAAGACTACACCGAGTCAGACAGCACCCTCCCTCCCTTCGCACTGCTACAAAAGCTCGGCCACGACAACAACAATAACAACGCCTCACAACTCACGATTCGCGTAATCCCCAAGAACCACTTTCTCTTCCCGGGCCTGATAGACACGCACATACACGCGAGCCAGTACCCCAACCTCGGCATATTCGGCAAGACGACGCTGCTGGAATGGCTAAACAAGTACACATTCCCGCTCGAAGCCAGCTTAACCGACCCGGCGAAGGCGAAGCGAGTGTACACACAGTGCGTGCAGCGCTCGCTGCGCAACGGGACCACCACGGCGGCCTACTACGCGACGCAGAGCGCGCGCTCGACGAACATCCTAACGGACGTGGTCGTCAGCCTGGGCCAGCGGGGCTTCGTGGGGCGCTGCGCGATGGACTCGGACCTGCAGCCGAAGTGGTACCGCGACGGGAGCCCCGAAGCCGCGGCTAAGGATACATCGGCGTGCGTGGAGTACTGCAAAGAGGCGGACCGGAGTGGGCGGGTGCGCGGCATCGTGACGCCGCGCTTTGCGCCGAGCTGCTCGCGCGACACGCTCTCCCATCTTGGTCGCTTGCTCGCGGAGGGCGAGGAGGAGGGCTTGCTCTGCCAGACGCACATCTCCGAGAACAAGAACGAGGTGGAGCTCGTCAAGCAGTTATTCCCCGAGTGCAGCAGCTACGCGCAGGTGTACGATGCGCACGGCTTGCTCACGTCCCGGACTGTGCTCGCGCACGCCGTCCACCTGACCGAGGAGGAGATCGCGCTCGTCCGGAGCAGGGGGTGTGGGGTTTCGCACTGCCCGACGAGCAACATGGCGCTCGGAAGCGGGAATCTCTGGGTCAGGCACCTGCTCGACAAGGGCGTCAAGGTGGGCCTCGGAACGGACATTTCGGGCGGCTACGACGTGAATGTCCTCGAGGCGGCGAGGATGGCGTGCCTGGTCTCGCGCGGCGTGGCCGAGGGCGGGAAGGGCGAGGAGAGCAAGATTTCGGTGGAGGAGGCGCTGTGGCTCGCGACGAGGGGTGGTGCCCAGGTGTTGGGCTTGGAAAGGAAGGTGGGCGGCCTGGAGGTGGGCATGGCTTGGGATGTCATCCTCGTCGGCGCGGATGAAGTCCCCGCCGACCAGGACGGGGAGGACGCCGAGAAGATGCTCAACGGCGTCGTCCATCACGAAGGGAAGCACACCAAGATTGGCGGCAAGGTGGACTTTTTCGGGTGGGAGAGTTGGGAGGAGAAGGTCGCCAAGTGGCTCTTCTCCGGCGATGATAGGAATGTCAGGGCGGTGTGGGTTGGCGGGGAATTGGTCTGCCGGAAGTAGATTTCCGCGGTGAATGGGGGGAGTTGCGGAATCCGCTGTTTTGGTCCGGGGATTGGGGCATAATGACATTGTCTATTATAACTTGTATCACCATGAATCGTGACGCTTTTGGTTTTTTTGTTAAATTCCTCCCTTCGCGCACTTGGATGTTTTCCCCCTTTTTTTTTTTTTTCACGGTCGTCCGAGCAGTGGTTTATGTACAGTACAGTACAGGAAAGACGGGAGGAGAAAAGACTCGTTTGGATCACAGTTTCTCACTCGGAAACTTCGACCATGTTGTGAGATCGCCCGCCCATATGACACGATAGAGCCCACGAGAGAGGACGGGGAGAAAGCGAGGGGGGGCGTAAGAAATAGAGAATGGGAATAGAGATGGCCGAAATTGTGCTCTTGCCTACGGTACTACCCTAAGGGTCATGTCCAGTCTATTGGTATATGAACCAGAACGAAGAGGACTATTGGACTACCCACGCAGCTCCTCTAGAAACCCCTGAGAAAGGAATGACAAAAATATATATGAAGTGTTCAGAGGCTAGGTTTGGTTTGAGTTCTGTTGCAATTTATATCTACAATGGAGTGTGGTGGGGGGGGGAATGTCGGACTCCTCCCCATGAGAGGGCGGTGATAGTTATTATAATATCAAAATGGGTTAGGTCCCCCAATGATATTTGTTAAGATGGGTTTGTACAGTACCGTACAGTACTCCCTCTTGGGGTTGGTTGGGATTTGTGGGCGCTGTCGATTCTGGTGTCATACTGATTGGAGAAAGCGTACAGTATGAGTGGTTGGATGGTTGGGGGGAGAGTCGTTTCGTAAGTGTGGGAGCTTGGGAGGTGCTGCTCTGCCGTTTTGCGAGTAGGAAAGACTGTCGTCGTTGAGGGGGGTTAGGGATCGGATGTGGGGATGTCGGAAGTTGATGGGAAGTAATTGGCAGAGTTATTGATTATGGTATGGTATGGCCGGCTCTTCATTCTTTTGTGAGTATGTTTTTGACCTGGGGTTAGTCCCTGACTGGCTGGTGTTTTTCCGGTACTGGCGGGGGGGGCTAATCGCGCAGAAGTCACCACACCTATTACAAACCAGTAACATTCGTACTGAAAAGAAGAAAATCCACCAAATAGTTTCTACTTGATGGAAGCGGAGGGGTACGTGAAAACAACTGTCACTCTCAAAGAACACTCAAGTAGAAAGAAAATCCCACAAGTCACGATCAATCTCAATTCACTAAGCTATCTCGCAAAACTAACTCCACAAAACAGAAAATTCCCGTTACTAACAAAGCCCAACCCAGCAGGTTGTCCGACTAGCTAAGTACAGGTCCAATTTTCGTTCCTCCAAACACACGATCCTCGTTGCCGTTGACCTCACTTCAGTGGGAGGTCGTTGGTTGTCGTCGTGGGGGGAGAAGGAAGGGAAGCGTGAGAGAAGAAAACCTAACTTACATAGAAGCCCCCGTCCGCCAAGCCTAGGCAACCACCACCCCAAGATCGTGACTAACTACCTATTTAGTATGGGTTAATTACAGATAAGCTAGATAACAGCAAGTTAAGAAAGTCAAGTTTAAGCCCTAACAGTACTCATGCCAGACATTATTGTGCTAAATACGACCCGAAAGCAACGAAGTTATATAAATACCATACATCGTGAACAACAGATTGGTAAGAAACACCGAGGGGGTATTATATAATGCATCGCCATGATATGGGGCCCTAGGAAAAAAAGATCTAAAGAAAACTAAGGAAATGTCTAATAGTGAAGGATGATAAATGGTGTTGGTGTAAGTGAGAGAGACGGAAAAGAAGTAAAGACGGGAAAGAGCAAAAAGAAAAGAGGGGAGTAGATATCGTAGGCCATAAGTCACATGACTCCAAAGGTTGATTCTTTCTATTCACGCTCGGGCATGAGCTCGTGTTTGGGCATAAGCAGAGGTGGTGGTGTTCTTGCCCACGCACACCGCGCATTATAACGTAACAAGCACGTACGAAGAGAGAGTGAGTGATAAGGAAGGACCGATAACAGCAAGAAAATGGAAGAGGAAAACTAAGGAGGAATAGTGGCAGAGGGAAGAGCGTTGTGAGGAGGGGTCGAGTATTGGGGGGGGTTTCGGCGGTGAAAGGTAGGCCTACGGGAAAGGTTGGAAGGGGCTTTGAAGCAGGTCCGGCCTAGGTGAGGGCTCCCCGGTGTTTCTTTCGCTGCTTCCCATCATCGCTGAGATGCATTTTTCTTTTCTTACTGTTGCTCAGGAGGTTCTCCTGAGGCAGGGTGTTCCGTCGTATGTCTGCTGCCTTTCTGGTATCGACAAGGAGGGCCAAGGTTTGGAGAGTAATCGCACAACACCTGCATGTTCGTGAAACGCGGCAAGGTCAAGGGCTGTTTCGCCGTTGGGGCCGGGTATGTCAGGATTGAGATCCTCTCGTTCCAATAGCAACCTTACTATTCCATCATACCCGTGCTGCGCAGCCCGCAAGAATGGTGTTTGACCATATCGGGTATCTAGAGTGTTGGGATCGATATCCTCTTGTTCCAATAGTAATTTTACTATTCCCTCATGCCCGCACTCTGCAGCCCACCAGAGTGGTGTTTGACCATATTGGGTGTCGGCGGTGTTGAGATTGACACCCTCTCGTTCTAATAGCATTCTCACTATCCCCTCATGCCCGCGCGCCGCAGCCCACCAGAGCGGTGCCCGGCCATATTCAGTGTCTGCGGTGTTGGGATTGACACCCCGTCGTTCCAACAGCATTTTTACTATCCCCTCATGCCCACGCTCTGCAGCCCACCAGAGCGGTGTTTGGCCATATCTTGTATCTGGAGTGTTGGGATTAATATCCGCTCGCTCCAATAGCAATTTTACTATTCCTTCGTGCCCGCGCTCCGCAACACACCGGAGCGGTGTCCAACCATGCTCGGTGTCTGCGGTGTCGGGATTAATATCTGCTCTGTCCAATAACATTCTTGCTGCCCCCTCATACCCGCGCCACGCAGTCCACCAGAGTGGTGTTCGACCATATTTGGTATCTGGAGTGTTGGGATCGACATCCTCTTGCTGTAATAGTAATTTTACCATTCCCTCATGGCTGCGCTCCGCAGCGCACCGGAGTGGTGTATGACCATATTGGGTGTCTGCAGTGTTGGGATTGATATCCTCTCGCTCCAATAGCATTCTTACTATTCCCACATGCCCGCGCTCCGCAGCCCACCAGAGTGGTGTTCGGCCAAATTCGGTGGGTGCAGTGTTGGGATTAACATCCGCTCGTTCCAATAGCATTCTTACTATTACCTCACGCCCACGCTCCGCAGCCCACCAGAGTGGTGTTCGGCCAAATTCGGTGTCTGCAATGTTGGGATTAATATCCGCTTGCTTCAATAGGATTCTTACCATTCCCTCATCCCCACGCGTCGCAGCCCACCATAGTGGTGTTCGACCATATTTGGCGTCGGCGGTGTTGGGATTAACACCCCCTCGTTCTAGTAGCATTCTTACTATTCCCTCATACCCGCGCCCCGCAGCCCACCAGAGTGGCGTTCGACCATATTCGGTGTCTGCGACATTGGGATCGATATCCCTCAGCTGCAGTAGTATATTTACAACATCCTCATGACCTCCTACAGCTGCCCACGAAAGGGCCGCCCGACCATTGTTGTCTCTTTCGTTAATACTCCACTCTTTAGTCGCCAATAGAGCAGGAACTACCTCCCCGATCCCGTGAAACGCTGCTCCATGGAGCCCTGTAAAGCCCTTAGACACAAACGTCTGAAAATATGAGTATTGGAAATCCCAAGACTCATGATAATGCAGAAAGAGAAACCGAGACGCTATATGCTCCTCATACCCGATCAGGAGTAGGAGCGCAAGCGGAGTAGCTCTCTCCGTCTTCTCCTTCACCAAATGCTTTCCCCAATAACAAGAAGCATATTCAATAAAGGGGACTATCGGTGGGGCCGAAACAAGAGTTGGGCAAAGTTCCCGGACGCAACGAAAATTGAGGTATATCAAGCAAACCTCCGCCATCATCGAGTGCGGGCTTTGAAACAGGCTTGGATTGCTGGATAAATACTCCTGCAGTGTGAAGTGGACAAGCCGGACGATGGAGGAGGATGCCTCAACTGTGATAAGCCCCAGCGAAGATCCTATCAGTGTTCGAATTGTAGGAATGTTGTCAACATCCAGATCTGTGGATCCCATCCTTACTCCTAAGGCATGGCATAACTCGCCAGCCCGCAACGGTCGCTCCGAATTCGATACCCACATCAGGGCATCTATCCCGAGTCTAGATCTGCTACCCTTCTGGGCCTTTATTCGTTCAAGAGTTGTCCCATACACATCCCCCAAATGATTTCCCTTGGTCATCTCGTCCAACTTCCGCTTCCTCTCTGAGATGGTAACCCCTCCTAGGATTGCGTCAATTGCCAGCGAGACAAGGAGGAATCTAAACACCATGGTTAGTCAATGTAAGATTCAGAATGAAATAAGAACTAAAGATTCCGCTACACACATTCCAGAGATCCTTTGTGGAATAATCCTCAGGATGTCCGCTCGCAAAGTATCGGACATTGCGTCACTCTCGGCGTCCATCTCCAACTTCTTCTCCAAGTATCTCTCTATATCGTGAATCTTCGGACTAATCGGTACTATAACACTGCCGGCGAAGCATTTCTCAATTTCTGCCTGAACCTGGGGCCTCCCGGTGAAAAATAATCGCGCCCTCCGTGATCCCTGAAGGATGTCCCTCAGTGATGTAAAAAGCTCCAGCAGATGCTTAGGAAAGCACTCATCCAGAGCATCAATACAGATAAACACCCTGGGTATTGTGGCAACAGCCTGCTTCAGCATCTGCACCATATCCGGAAGTCGCAAACCTCGACCGCCGACCTCCTCTTTCGCCTTTTGAAATGCCTTTTGCACGTGCTCTAGCACTTCCCCTCTAACTACCAGTTGCTTAAGGATGGCTCCTACGATGTTTGTGGCTGTCTGCTCCCTCTGGTCGCGAAAGTCGCAGTAGAACATTGCGATTGCAATTTCTTCGTCGCGAGGTCCGTCGCACAGGTCATCGATCACTAATGAACTAATATTGCTGACCGTCGGTCATAATTCCTACTTCTCCCAGATGGATCAGGAGCTTACCTTAGATACGTCTTCCCTACTCCCGGATTCCCGCTACAAAATAAGACCGCCCCATCTGCCCCACCTCCATAACTCCTCCATTCCCGAAACTCGTTTGTTTCTAAAACCCAATTGCCCACACCATCGACCCTGTCTGTGCGCACATCGTGATGCCTTCCCCTGGTGTCGAGTGGCGAGAGCCACTTCATTATTTCCGGATTCTCATCGGCTATGATATTGTTCACGGTATTGTTATGACTATTCGTCACGTTGTTGCAGTTGACATTGCCGTCACCAATCGAGATCGAGTGTCGATACGTTTTGTTATCCATGGTGTGTCCAAAGTGTTCGGCGAGCGTAGATATGCTATAGCGATCACTGTGGTAGCGATATTGGAGCTTTTACGGAATTTGGACAAACCAGGCTGAAAAAAAGGGGGACTCCAGTAAGTGAAATTACTATCCAATCATCTCTTGCTGAGTAAACACCCGCATACTGATGAATGTGAGACATGAGTTCCACATCACACATCCCCGACAGTAAATATTCGGTTAGAGAGGAAATCTGTGCGTCTACAACTCGTGCTCCAAGAATATGTCCCATAGTAAGGCGGGCCAAACGTACTGTGCAGGTAGGGCAGTTTGGGCTACTCAACGTGACAAACGGCCATGAGCATAGATTTGTTCAAAACCCTTAAGAAAATTTTACAAGTATCGTAGAATAACCATAAATTCCATATTTAGATAATGGTTGTTATTAATAAGACCTTAAAACGGCTGGTCAGAAACATCAACCTGTTATAAAGCCCTCCAATCCCGGCCCAATAAATGTCTTTTCAATGGATTTTCACTACCATCACCCAAGCCGAAATCTCTCCGCAGGTACAGTTGCCATAACCTCGTTGCGGGTGGGATAGGACCAAAATCCTTCTATATCCATCAGGCTACATATCATAGTCAATAACACTTTTTATATAAAATACAACAAATGGACAACAGACAGCGATACCCCATTCCCTATAAAACCAGATACCCACCCTTGAGGTCTCGACAGGGTCTATGCTAATATTCCTGTACTACCAAGCTCTTATATCCCATCTCTCTCGAGCGTAGGTGATAAGGGGAAATCAGGAGAAGATATACCTCACGAAATCAGCCTCTTCCATTTACCCTTCAGGCTCAGTCACGCACAAGGGCGATCACACAGCTGGGGCCAGACTACACCTCGCAAACTCACGCCGGCAGTATACCACGATATCACTCTATATAGCGAAATAATCCCACGTGGCAGCACGGGAAGGCTGTCTCGTTCAATCCCTACAGCAAATAACATTCGTACTCCTCTCCCTCAGCCGGCCCAACCGACCGCCAACACCTCACCCCAACCCTTCATCCGGCCAGGAAGATCCGCACCAGCTCCACGAACCGAGCTTTACCGGGGTGGAAAAGACTCGCCGGCAGACAGAGCGTTCGTTCTCCCCCGCCGCTGATTCCACCCGGATACCCGGACTCGCGGCTCCGTCGATGAAGGATTCGGGGGAGCGACCACATCACCATTGCGTTGCGGCAGCTGTTCGAGGGTTCGTTCGGTAGGGTTGGGAATGTTCATGGTCACTATGCATGGCATAGCGTGGTGAGGCTCGGCTAGTGGTTAGCAGCTTTGCGAGTGATTGGGTATGATTCCTGAGAACACCAGCCTGCAGTACAGGCACAGTACATGTACAGTAGATGACCTACGATATGAGGGATCCAATTTAGGGTATTGTGTCCGAATTTCATGTCGGGTGCCACAAGCCGGGACATGGCGTTAATTTTGAATAAAATCTCAACTCTTTGACGGGTGGCTTGGATTAAATGGAAACGGAGCGAAGTAACGGAACCTATCGGCAGGGAGGTTTGTGGAGTATCGCTCGACGAGCCTTTTTCAGAGGTGCCCGGAGGGTGAAGGAAGGAGCCTTTTGTTTTATACAGCATTTCGCTGGTCGGTTTAGCCTTCGTTCATGCCCAGTACCATCACCGACTATCATCCACCCGGCCACACCCCCCACCCCCGAACCATCAACCTGCGAGAAACATATTCTTGCGGCTTATACTCTGCAGGAATCAGCCGTTATGCCTTGTGTACATATACACCCAGAAGGAGATCACCGCGGGTCGCTTTACTAGACCATTAGTCCCCGATCTATAAGAGGCCCGGTCACACCCGGCAATGCAAGGAAAGAATGAATAAGGGGATCCAAGATTCACAGTGATTTCCTGAATCGTAGGGATGAAGAGTAGCTATACGTATCAGTACATCATGACTGTCGAGTAGCAATCTTTTCTTTTTTAAGAATTCCAGGGCAGCTTCTACCCCTTCCGTGGTAATAAATCCTCCGACTGATCACCACAAACGGTTTCATATTCAGGAGGTATCATGTTCTGCTTCTCGCTCATGTCGCCAGCTAGCTAACCGGGTGCTAGATTATACTATTACGGAACAGGTGAAGTTCCTCATTCGCGTAAGATAAATGTACCATGTTACCCGCAGGGGGAGGCTAATCACTTAGAAGTTGGGGCACCGATTACGAGCCAGCAGTGAGCACTCACGAGCATGCTAGACATTAGCGTATTAAATCCAACCCCACAACAAAGCTATATAAATATCATACATTGTGATGGGCAGATTGGTAAGAAACACAGAAGAGAAGGCATTATATAATGCATTTCCATGATATATGGCCCCAGAAGAGGAAAAAAGTCATCTAGAGAAGAAAATGAAGGAAATAATCGTCTAATAATGAAAGATGATAAACGATGTTGAACTTCCCAAGTGTAAGTGAGAGAGACGGAAAGGAAATAAAGACGCGAAAGAGCAAAAAGAAAAGCGGGGAGTAGAAATTGTGCGCCATAAGCCACGGGGCTATAAGGGTCGATTCTTCCTATTCACGCTCGTGCGTGAGCTCGTGTCTGGGTGTTGAGCGGGGTAGCAGCGCTTTTGCCTACGCGCACTACGCATTATGAAGTGAGAGTAGTGATAAGGAGAGACTGACAGGGAGGAAATAGAGGAAAGAAACTAAGGAGGAAATAATGGCAGAGGGAAGAATCGCTATTGGGATGAGGGATCGAGTATTGGAGTGGGGGGGCTTCGGCGGTAAAAAGTAGGCCTCCGGGAAAGGCAGGAGGGGGCTCGAGAGCAGGACGGAGACTTAGGTGGGGGCTCCCCGGTATTTCTTTCGCTGTTCCCCATCGCTGGAGTGGATTGTTCTTTTCTTAATGTTGCTCAGGGGGTTCCCCTGAGGCAGGGTGTTCCGTCCTATGTTTGTGGCCTTTGCGATATCGATTGGGATGGGATGGGAGGGCAAATGTTGGGAAAGTATTTTCACAATACCTGCATCTTCATGGGATGCACCAAGGTCAAGGGTTCTTTCGCTGCTGGGGCCGGGTATGTCAGGATTGAGATCCTCTCGTTCCAATAGCAACTTTACTATTCCCTCATACCCGTGCTGCGCAACCCGCAAGAGTGGCGTTTCACAATATCGGGTATCTGGAGTGTTGGGATCGATATCATCTTGTTGCAATAGCAATTTTACTATTCCCTCATGGCCAGATTGGGCAGCCAACCAGAGTGGTGTTCGACCATCTTCGGTGTCTGCAGTGTTGGGATTGACACCCTCTCTTTCCAATAGCATTCTTATTATTCCCTCATGCCCGCGCACCGCAGCCCACCAGAGTGGTGTTCGACCATACTCGGTGTCTGCGGTGTTGGGATTAATATCCGCTCGTTCTAGTAGCATTCTCACTATTCCCTCATGCCCACGCTCCGCAGCCAACAGAGTGGTGTTCGGCCATATTGGGTGTCTGCAGTGTTGGGATCGATATCCTCTCGCTGCAGTAGCAATTTTACTATTCCCTCGTGCCCGCGCCCCGCAGCCCACCAGAGCGGAGTCCGACCATACTCGGTGTCTGGGATGTTAGGATCGATATCCTTTTGCTGTAACAGCAACTTTACTATTCCCTCATGCCCGCCCCCCGCAGCCCACAAGAGTGGTGTTTGACCATATCGGGTGTCGGCAGTGTTGGTATCGATATCCTCTCGTTCTAATAACATTCTTAAAGAAAAACTAAAGACTATCTGCGTCGAAGGGGGCTTGATATTGGAGGACGATGTCTTGATCTTGATTCTATCATCGCACTCAGGAGGGAAACTAGCATGCTTAAATACATAACTCAGAAAACTTTTACATTCTAACTTCTTCCTTTCCTAGACTCTCTTTCCCCACAATAACATTCGCTGCGTCTCTTCTCACTCTGTCCAACCTCCCCTGACCTCTTTACGTCCGTTACCTCCACTTCACCTCTCTTCCATTCCTATCGCTTCTTCTTCTCTTCCCTTCTCTTCTTCCTCACTTCTTCAATGCGCACCCAGCTCCTACTTCGTTCTCCGTTTTCCAGATTATTCGTGTTTGTCCTTATGCGAGAAGTGATGAATTCCAGATATGTGGTCGCTCTTGAGACGTCAGGATCCTGCTATCGAAGCGCCGGAGATTCACAATAATTCTTACTATTCCCTCATCGCCGCTCCCCGCAGCCCACCAGAGTGGTGTTTGACCATATCGGGTGTCTGAAGTGTTGGCATTGATATCCTCTCGTTCCAATAGCATTCTTACTATTCGCTCACGCCTGCCCTGCGCAGCCAACCAGAGTGTTGTTCGACCATGTTCAGCGTCTTTGGCATTGGGATCGATATCCTCCAGCAGTAATAGTTGCCCACAACATCATCATGACCTTTTATAGCTCCCCACAAAAGGGCCGTTCGACCCATGTTGTCTCTTTCGTTTATACTCCACTCTTTAGTCGCCAATAAAACAGGAACTATCTCCCCGATCCCGTAGAATGCCTCTCTATGGAGCCCTGTAAAGCCCTTAGGCATAAACCTCTTATCATTCGGGGGTTTCCAATAATATTTGCGCCCATAATAACGTAGCAAGAGAAGCTGAGACGCTATGCGTTCCTCGAATCTAACTAGGAGCAAGAGCGCAAGCTGAGTAGCACTCTCCGTCTTTTCCCCGTATGCTTTCCCCAATAACAAGAATCATATTCAACAAAGGGGACTATAGGTGGCGCGGAGAGAAGAGTTGTCGAAAGTTCCCGGACGCAACGAAAATTGATGTACGTCAAACAAACCTCCGTTATCATTGAGTGTGGGCTTTGAAACAGGCCTGGATGGCTAGATAAATACTCTTGCAAAGTGAAGTGGACAAGCCGGACGACGGAGGAGGATGCCTCAACTGTGATAAGCCCAAGAGAACATCCTATCAGTGTTCGAATTGTAGGGACGCCTTCAACATCCAGATCCGTGGATCCCGTCCTTACCCCTAAGGCCTGGCATAACTCGCTATCTCGCAACGGTCGCTCCGAATTCAATACCCACATCAGGGTGTCTATCCCGAGTCTAGATCCGCTGCCCTTCTGGGGCTTTATTCGTTCAAGAGTTGTCCCATACACATCTCCCAAATGATTGCCCCTAGTCTTCTCGTCCAACTTTCGCCTCCTCTCTGAGACTGTAACCCCCCCCAGGATTGCGTTGATTGCTAGCGAGACAAGGAAGAATCTAAACACCGTGATATTTCAGAATAATATTATGCATGAAATGAGAACTATGGATTCTGCTACACACATTCCAGAGATCCTTTGTGAAATAACTCTCAGGATGCCCGCTCGCAAAGTATCAGGCATTACGTCACTCTCCGTATCCATCTCCAGCTTCTTCTCCAAATATCTCTCTTTGTCGTGCGCCTTCGGACTAATCGGTACTAAAACTACCGGTAAAATATCTCGCAATTTCGGTCCCAGTGAAAAATATCCGCGTCCTCCGTGACTCCTGAAGGATGTCCCCTATGATGGCATAATAATCCCAGTAGTGGCGCACTGTATGAGAGCAGAGATAGCCGAGGCACGGGGAACGCTCACGTGTATCAAGGAACACTGAAGTGTGGACATCTGGAACGTTCTAGGGCATGGACGGATGTACTAGTATAGGGCATATGCGGAGACATAGGGCTACCGTATCAGGTGTATGAGCAGAGTTTTCACTATCGTACTTAAGGTGAACCGTAGCTAGCAACCTCCATAGAGAATACACGCCAGAACCTCTCACCGGGTGGTACTTTCCAGATGTACAGTACTGCGGGATAGGCGTGCTGAACTGGCGTACCTCGGGAACGTACTACTGTAGGATCAAAGCCTGGATTGGCACGGTCCTTTTACCTAGTATCATACTAAAAGATTATTGAATCCACCCGTCAACACACGAGCACACGATTGGTAGCAAACCTCCATCACCCTAGTGACGCAATAAGTTCTAGTAGATTCTTAGGAAGGCACTCATCCAGAGCATCAATACAGATAAAAACCCGGGGTAGTGCGGCAACAGCCTGCTTCACCATCTGCACCATATCCGGAAGCCGCAGACCTCGACCACCGACTTCGCTTTTCGCCTTTTGAAACGCTTTTCGCACGTGCTCCAGCACTTTCCCTCTAACTACTTGTACCAGTTGCTTATAGATGACCCCCACGATTTTAGTCGTTGCCTGGTCCCTCTGGTCGCGGAAGCCGCAGTACAACATTGAGATTGAAATTTCTCTCTCGCAAGGTTCATCACACAAGTCATCGATAACTATGGAACTAATATTGCCAGCTGTCGGTTATAACCCCTACTTCTTCCAGATAAACCAGGAACTTACCTTAGGTACGTCTTCCCCACCCCCGGATCCCCGCTGCAAAATAAGACCGCCTTATTTACCCCACCTCCATTATCCCTCCAGCCCCGAAACTCGTTTGTTTCTAAAACCCAATTCCCCACACCATCGACCCTGTCGGCACCCACATCGTGATGCCTTCCCCTGGGGTCCAGTGGCGAGGCCCACTTCATTATTTCTGGGTTTTCATCGGCTATGACATTTTTTACGTTGACGGTATTGTTATTATTATATTAGTTACGTCGTTGCAGTTGACATTATCATTACCAATCGAGATCGAGTGTCGATACGTTATGTTGTCCATGGTGTGTTTAAAGTGTTCGGCGAGCGTAGATATGCTATACCGTAAAAACTTGAATAATTGGACGGTGTACTATATTGTTAGACTTTCCTCTCCTAGTAAGGTCAAGAAATCTTTTTTTTTCCTGTCTCGGAGGGGGAAAGGGGCCGTGTTTTTGCTGTGTTTTTTGCCCCCTTCCCAGAGAAGGGAATTCTGGACTTCATAGCACACCGTCCAATTATTCAAGTTTTTACGGTAGTGGTAACTGTTGTAGCGATATTGGAGCTTTTATGGAATTTGGACAAACCAGGTTGAAAAAAAGAGAGGACTCCAGCGGGTGAAGTTACTACCCAATCATCTCCTGCTGAATAAACACCCGCGCATCGATGACTGGGAGACATGAGTTCCACATCACACATCCCGGACAGTAAACGTCCGGATAGACGGGCAATCCATGCTTCGGCAACTCCAGGCACCGTGCTCCAAGAATCTGTCCCATAGTACAGCGGGCCAAACTTACTGTGTATGTGTAGGTAGGGCAGTTTGAGCTTTACTCAACGCGACAAACAGCCATAAGCACGGCTTTTTTAAAAACCCCTTAATAAAATTTTACAAGTATCATAAAATAACCGTAAATTCCATATTTAGATAAAGTTTGTTATATCATACTATGATATAAAAAGACCTTAAAATAGCTGATCAGAAACTTTAACCTGTTATAAAGCATTCCATTCCCGACCCAATAAATGTCTTTTCAATGTCTTTTCAGTGTCATCCAAGCCAAAATCTTTCCACAGGTATCATACAAGTGCCATCTTTCAACAACTATTGGGCGGTCGGGCGCAGCGGACCCAATCCTTAGTTACCGAACGACACAAAACTTTTATTGATACGAACGATGATAGATAAAAGATATCAGAGAACAAGAAAGAATAAAGGGATCGTGTGCAATAACGGATGGCTTTGACAAAAGAGATGACCGTAGAACCGTGAGTGAACATGCGATGAGTGACAGGTAACAAACAAACAAAGAGAAGAACAGGCCGCCTTATCCTTATCAACAGAGAACCTTCTTCCCTGGCACGCTTCTTGCGCATGCCGAATTACTCTCCCACTTTCTATCTCTAAGTCATCCTTCTGCTTCGCTTTACTGGGACACTTCCGAGGTACTATGGCAGTACCATGGCCGAGGATTTAGCTATACCACCTGCCTTGGGTAGAGTACATCACGGAGAGTGAGGTAGATGTTCCGCTATCGTCAGAGTTGCTGTTTCATTGCAGGTAAATCGGTGTTTGGTACTGTCGCATCAAGAATGCAGGGTCAGGGTGTAAGATGGTAAGAAGCTAATAGTTGTGGAACACTCTTGAAGCAACCGTCTGTTTAAGGTTATCGTAGTTGCATTTCCCATCATGCAGGAATGGAAAATATGTATGTGGTGAGCAGCCTAAAATAGTTAATCACCAACAGCCATAACTTCGTTGCAGGTAGAATAAGACCAAAATCCTCCTATATCCATGAGGCTACATAATATTATAGTCAACAACACTTTTTATATTCACATTTAATACTAAGTTAATGGATGGCAGACAGCAATACCCCATTCCCTATCAAACCAGATACCCCCCCTGAGGTCTCGAAGGGGTCTATGCTAGGGTACCCGCACTCCCAAGATCTTATATCCTAACTTTCCCGGTCGGGGTAATAGGGGGGAATCAGGAGAAGATACACCTCATGAAATCAACCTCTTTCATTTTGCCCCTTCAGGCCCAGTCATGCACAGGGGCGATTACATGGCCGGGGCCAGACTACACTTCGCGAACTCACACTGGCAGTATACCAAAATATCACTCTACCTAATAAAGTAATCCCGCGTAGCAGCGGGGGAAGGTCGTCTCGTTCAATCCCTATGGCAATAACACTCGTACTCCTCTCCGTCAACCGGCCCAACCAACTGCCAACACCTCACCCCGATCCTTCATCCGGTCCGGGAGATCTGCACCAGCTCCACGAACCAAGCTTTACTGAGGTAGGAAAGACCCGCCGGCAGAGAAAGCGTTTGTTCCCTCCCGCCGTTGATTCTCCCGCGGATTACACCCGGTCTCGCGGTTCCCTCGATGAAGGATTCGAGGGAGTGGCCACATCACTGTTGCGTTGCAGCAGCTGTTCGAGCGCTCGTTCGGTAGGGTTGGAAATTCCCATCGTCACTATGCATGGAGGCGCGTGGCGAGGGGAGGCTTGCGGTTAGGAGCTTTGCGAGTGATGAGGTATGATTCTTGAGAACCCTAGCTTACAGTACCGGTACAGTACATGTAGATGACCTAAGGCATGAGGGATCCAATTTAGGGTACTGTGTCCGACATTCATGTCGGGCGCCACAAGCCGGGGCATGGCGGTAGTTTTGAATAAAATCTGATCTCTTGAACGGATGGCTTGGATTAAATGGAAGCCGAGCGAAGTGACAGGGCGTACCCGCTGGGAGGTTGGTGGAGTATCGCTCGATGAATCTTTTTTAAGAAGTACCCGGAGGAGGAAGGAGCTTTTCGTTTTATAGAGGATTTCGCTGGTCCGCTTGGCCTTCGTTCATGCCCAGTCCCATCACCCACTAGCATCCACCCGGCCATACCCCCACCCCCGAACCATCGACTTGCGAAAAACATATTCTCGCAGTTTATACTCTGTGGGGATTAGCCGTTGTGCCTTGTATACACATACCCCGAGAAGGATATCACCCCGGGTCGCTTGACTAAACCGGTAGTCCCCAATCTGTAAGAGGTCGAGTCATATCCGGCTATGCAAAGATGGAATGAATAAGGAGATCCAAGATTCAGAGTGATTTCATGAATCGTAGGGTGGAGTAGATATACGTATCAGTGCATCATGACGGTCGAGTAGCAATCTTCTTCTAAGAATTCCAGGGTGATTTCTACTCCTTCCGAGGTAATCAAACCCCCGACTGGTCGCCACAAACATTTTCATATTCAGGAGGTATATGTTCTGCTTGTCGTTCATGTTGCCAGATATCTAACCGGGGGCTGTATTATACTATCAAGGAATCGATTAAGTCTGCTATGTTTGCTTAGTTCTTTACTCTCGTAGGATAAACGTATGATACTACCCGCAGAGGGAGGCTAATCACTTAGAAGTCACCGCACCTATTACAAACCAGTAACACTCATAATCATACTAGAAATTAGCGTACTAAATACGACGGCAATAAAGCTATATAAATATCATATGTTGTGAAGGGCGGATTGGTAAGAAACACCAAGGGGAAGGTATTATATAATGTATCGCCATGATATAAGACCCCAGAAGAAAAGAGCTAAAGAAAACTAAAAAAATGTCGAATAGTGTAGGATGAGAGAGGCTGAAAGGAAATAAAGACGCGAAAGAGCAAAAGGAAAAGATGGGGGGCAGAGATTGTGCGCTAGAGGCCACGGGAGTCCAGGAGTTGATTCTTTCACGCTCGTGTATGAGCTCGTGTTTGGGTATTAAGCAGAGAATAGTAGCGTTTTTGCCTACACGCACTGCGCATTGTGATGTAACAAGCGTGTAAGAACTGAGAGTGGTGATAAGGAAGGGCCGTAGGGAGGAAATAGAAGTGAAAAACTAAAGAGGAAATAATGGTGGGGGGAAGAATTGCTGTTGCGAAGAGGGGTCGAGTATTGGAGGAGGGGCTTCAACGGTGAAAGGTAGGCCTCCGGGAAAGGTTGGAAGTGGCTGTAGAGCAGGCCCGGCAGCCTAGGCGAGGGCCCCCCGGTGTTTCTTTCTCTGTTTCCCACCATCGGTGAGATGGAATGTTCTTTTCTTATTGTTGTTCAGGAGGTTCCCCTGTGGGAAAGTATCCCGCCCTATGTTTGCCGCCTTTCCAGTATCGGTTGAGATGGGAAGAGAGGGCCAAGGTTGGGAAAGGAATTGCACAATACCTGCATGTTCGTGGGGCGCAGCAAGGTCAAAGGCTGTTTCGCCGGTAGGGCCGGGTATGTCAGGATTGAGATCCTCTCGTTCCAATAGCAACTTTACTATTCCCTCATACCCGTGCTGCGCAACCCGCAAGAGTGGTGTTTGACCATATCGGGTATCTGGAGTGTTGGGATCGATATCCCCATGTCGCAATAGTAATTTCACTATTCCCTCATGGCCGCGCTCCGCAGCCAACCAGAGTGGTGTTCGACCATATTCGGTGTCTACAGTGTTGGGATTGATATCCGCTCGCTCCAATAGCATTCTTACTATCCCCTCATGCCCGCGCTCTGCAGCCCACCAGAGTGGTGTTCGACCATATTTGGTGTCTGCAGTGTTAGGATTGATATCCGCTCGTTCCAATAGGATTCTTACTATCCCCTCATGCCCGCGCTCTGCAGCCCACCAGAGTGGTGTTCGACCATATTTGGTGTCTGCAGTGTTGGGATTAATATCTGCTCGCTCCAATAGCATTCTTACTATCCCCTCATGCCCGTGCCCCGCAGCCCACGAGAGTGGTGTTCGGCCACAATTGGTGTCTGCAGTGTTGGGATTAATATCCGCTCGCTCCAATAACATTCTAGCCACTCCCTCATATCCGCAATCCGCAGCCCACGAGAGTGGTGTTTGACCATATTCGGTGTCTGCAGTGTTGGGATTGATATCCGCTCGCTCCAATAGCAATTTTACTATTCCCTCCTGGTCATGACGTGCAGCCCACCAGAGTGGTGTTCGACCATATTTGGTGTCTGCAGTGTTGGGATTGATATCCGCTCGTTCCAATAGCATTCTTACTATCCCCTCATGCCCGTGCCCCGCAGCCCACCAGAGTGGTGTTCGGCCACAATTGGTGTCTGCAGTGTCGGGATTAATATCCGCTCGCTCCAATAACATTCTAGCCACTCCCTCATATCCGCAATCTGCAGCCCACGAGAGTGGTGTTTGACCATATTCGGTGTCTGCAGTGTTGGGATTGATATCCGCTCGCTCCAATAGCAATTTTACTATTCCCTCCTGGTCATGACGTGCAGCCCACGAGAGTGGTGTTTGACCATATTCGGTGTCTACAGTGTTGGGATTAATATCCTCTCGTTCCAATAGCATTCTTACTATCCCCTTATTCCCGCGCTCTGCAGCCCACCAGAGTGGTGTTTGACCATATTCGGTGTCTGCAGTATTGGGATTGATATCCTCTCGTTCCAATAGTAATTTTACTATTCCCTGATGCCTGCACTTCGCAGCCCACCAGAGTGGCGTTCGACCATATTCGGTGTCTGCAGTGTTGGGATTAATATCTGCTCGCTCCAATAACATTCTGACCACTCCCTTATATCCGCGCTCTGCAGCCCACGAGAGCGGTGTTTGACCATATCTGGTGTCCGCAGTGTTAGGATTAATATCCGCTCGCTTCAATAACATTCTAACCACTCCTTTATGTCTGCGCTGTGCAGCCCACAAGAGTGGCGTTCGACCATATTCGGTGTCTACGGCGTTAGGATCGATATCCTTCAGCTGTAGTAGTATCTTTACAACATCCTCATGGTCTCTTATAGCTGCCCACAAAAGAGCCGTTCGACCCATGTTGTCTCTTTCGTTAACACTCCACTCTTTAGTCGCTAATAAAGTAGCAACTATTTCCCCGATCCCGTGAAATGCCGCTCCATGGAGCCCTGTAAAGCCCTTGGACACAAACCACTTATCATTCGGGTTTTGCCAAAATCTATACTCATGAAAATGTAGCAAGAGAAGCCGAGACGCGATATGCTCCTCGTATCCAATCAGAAGGAGGAGCCCAAGCTGAGTAGCTCTATCTGTCTTCTCTTTCCCCATATGCTTTCCCCAATAACAAGAAGCATATTCAACAAAGGGGACTGTCGGTGGGGCAGAAGCAAGAGTTGGTGAAAGTTCCCGGACGCAACGAAAGTTGAGGTACGTCAAGCAAACCTCCGCTATCATCGAGTGTGGGCTTTGGAACAGGTTTGGATTGCTAGATAAATATTCTTGCAAAGTGAAGTGGACAAGCCGGACGATGGAGGAGGATGCCTCAACTGTGATAAGTCCAAGAGAACATCCTATCAGTGTTCGAATTGTAGGAACGTTTTCAACATCCAGATCCGTGGATCCTATCTTTGCTCCTAAGGCATGGCATAACTCGCTAGCTCGCAACGGTCGCTCCGAATTCGATACCCACATCAGGGCGTCTACCCCGAGTCTGGATCTGCCGCCCTTCTGGGCCTTTATTCGTTCAAGAGTTGTCTCATACACATCTCCCAAATGATTGCCCCTGGTCATCTCGTCCAACTTCCGCTTCCTCTCTGAGATAGTAACCCCTCCTAGGATTGCATCGATTGCTAGTGAGACAAGGAGAAATCTAAACACCGTGGTTAGTCAGCATAAGGTTATGCATGAAATGAGAACCATGGGTTCCGCTACACACATTCCGGAGATTCTTTGCGGAATAGCTCTCAAGATATCCACTCTCAAAGTATCGGACATTGCGTCACTCTCGGTGTCCATCTCTAACTTCTTCTCCAAATATCTCACTATGTCGTGCGTCTTCGGACTAATCGGTACTATAACACTACCAGTGAAATATCTCGCAATTTCGGCCCCAACCTGAGGCCTCCCAGTGAAAAACATTCGCGTCCTCCGTGACTCCCGGAGGATGTCCTTCAGTGATGCAAGAAGCTCCAGTAAATGCTTGGGAAGGCACTCATCCAGGGCATCAATACAGATAAACACCCTGGGTAGTGCGGCAACAGCCTGCTTCAGCATCTGCACCATATCCGGAAGCCGCAGACCTCGACCGCCGACCTCCTTTTTCGCCTTCTGAAAGGCCTTTTGCACGTGCTCCAGCACTTCCCCTCTAACTACCAATTGCTTAAGGATGGCCCCGACGATGTTGGCAGCTGTCTGCTCCCTCTGGTCGCGGAAGTCGCAGTAGAACATCGCGATTGCAATTTCTTCCGAACAAGGTCCGTCGCACAGGTCATCGATAACTAAGGAACTAATATTGCCGGCTGTCAGTAACTGCCCCTACTTTTTTCGGATGGACTAGGAACTCACCTTAGATATGTTTTCCCCACCCCCGGATTCCCGTAGCAACATAAGACAGCCTTATCTGCCCCGCCTTCATAACTCCTCCACTCCCGAAACTCGCTTGTTTCTAACAGCCAATTTCCCACACCATCGACCCTGTCGGTACGCACATCGTGATGCCTTCCCCTGGTGTCGAGTGGCGAGAGCCACTTCATTATTTCCGGATTCTCATCGGCTATGATATTGTTCACGGTATTGTTATGACTATTCGTCACGTTGTTGCAGTTGACATTGCCGTCACCAATCGAGATCGAGTGTCGATACGCTGTGTTATCCATGGTGTGTCCAAAGTGTTCGGCGAGCGTAGATATGCTATAGCGATCACTGTGGTGGCAATATTGGAGCTTTTATGGAATTTGGACAAACCAGGCTGAAAAAAAGAGGGACTCCAACGGGTGAAATTACTATCCAATCATCTCCTGCTGAGTAAACACCAACACTCTGAGGACTGTGAGACAAGAGTTTTTACAGCTCACATCCAGGGCAGTACTGTGCTTGTAGCATTCGGGTGGAGAGGTAATCCATATTGCTCCAATTCCAGGAAGCGTACTCCCATACAGTAGTCCAGTGGGCCAAACGCACAGGTAGGGCAGTTTAGGCTTTACGTGACAAACAACCACGAGCATAGGTTTGTCTATGATAGAACACTTAATAAAATAAAATAAAATAAAATTTTACAAGTATGATACCATACCGCAGAATAACCATAAATTCCCATACTTAGACAAAGTTCGAATACTATAATTAGTAAGATCCCGGAATGCCGGATCAGAAAATTTAACCAGTCATAACGGCAACATAATTCACGATAAACACCATTTTTACCATACAAGAAGAACCCCTACGCGCCATATTCTCAAAACCTAACCTTTCCAAGAAAAGAATTCACACTCAATAATAGCTGTTATATAGTCTCATGCCCAGCATGATACTGCCGGGATCTAAACATGAGGAAGTTTCATTCCCCCCCAAAGACCAAATACCCAAAATACAAACCCCTCCTCCAGACTCCAACTCCTTGGACTTCACGAGTCAGGTTCAGAGGGATAAATTTGAAATTAATTAATTTCTAATTCTAAGCAGCGCGTAGTGACTAGTTTACGGAATACGATCCCCAGCGACAGATACCAGCTCATTTATGCATTGGTCGGGCTCGTCTTATATCCCCCGCGCCCACACGGATGAAGTCTAATAGCCTAGAGGGATGACCACCAGGGGACCCCACGGCGGAATTGGGGGAACGGAGGATGCACCCGAGCCGTGCGAGGTGAGGTGGTGTTGCTCGGTGGTTGTGGGTAGAAAGGCGGGTTACCGACAATGCGCTATAGGCCCTGCTTATAGGACTTTCCCGTGGGGAATATCCAGTTCTCTTACCGGTTTGCTGCCCCGCCCATTGTGAGGATCGGTTTCCGGATAATTGCGGGTGTGGCGTGCTACTATATCTACCCGCTACATAGTTGGGCTAGTCTTGGTTTCTCCCTCGGCCCGTTGCGGGTCGGAAGGTTCGGGGATAGTTGGCATTCGAAATTCGAACTAGATAACCCACCTCTCGCACAGGAGAATTGCTACAGTATCACAAAATGCCCTAAATTTCCATATATATATCGATGTACACCTGACTATCTAACATAATAGGGGAAAATTTAACAATAAAATACACGCGGAACCAGCCTGTAGGAAAGAAAAAACCCCAACCCACCTGCGCCCTCATTGCGACGAACAAACCCTCTTAGAATGTTCAATGTCATCCAAAACCAGGATAGCACCTTTCCCTTCCCCAGTAGAATTATCAAAATTTTCCCACGCCGCCAACTTCACCTCCATCAAGTCCACCCATCTCCCCACATCCCCTTTACCAAACTCCACACGTGTGGAATTCCTCTCCGCGACAAACCCATTTTCAATAGTGCGCCACACACTCTGGACTTCTCCGTCTCGGTGTATGAGCTCGAATTGGAGATGTAAGAGATCCCCGGCGCCGTCATTTGTGAAGGCAAAGACTGCGGCGGAGATGAGGTCGAAGCTGAATGATTTGTCGAGGGATCCGATGGAAGAGAGGCCCTGGGTGCCTACTGTCAAGGCATTAGGGCGGGAGGAGCCCGAGATGGCACGGTAGAAGGGGGTTTGAGGGGGAGAGGAGGTGTAGGTGTAATATTGCCAACCGAAGCTGGGAAATGTAAAATCTTTGTAGGTCAGGGGCATTGGGGAGACGCCACGGGTTGGGAGATCGTCAAACTGTTGTTCTGCAGGTTAGTCTATGGTTTCCCTGTGTATTTGGAGAGGGGTGGCTGAACGTTTAAGACTCCGGTCGAAACAGCCGGGCATGGAATCGCCCGGGTGTTTGTTTGGATTGTAGTAGAGGTTTGTGTGATGGTTGAGATGATTGTCGTTGTAGTTGTAGCTTCAGGCTCAGGCTGAGCTGCCAGCGGAGTCGGGGTTTGCTGAGAGGTCTTGTAGCGAGTATGCGACACCGCGCTGGTCGTACACGATTCACTCGGTACCACTCTGGGAAAACCCGTTAGATAAGAACATTTCTACCCCGAGGGAGAGAACATACCCAGCTAAACAAACCACCGCCGAAAAGAATATAGCAAACAAAGTCAATTTCATCCTTGCTGCCTGATTATCGATATTCAAGGAGCCTGATAACTGCGCAATCGCCTCTGACGAGAGGAGATGATAACACTATTTATCCCTTTCCCCCCAACCTTTGCTCCGAACTAACATTACATCCTGTCCTTCCACCTGTCCATTCATGCGCAAGCTTTTCTTGACTCAGGTACCGTGCCGTGCGTGCATTGGGAGCGCAACTCTTGCTCCCAGTCGCCAGCTGCAGGAACAGAAATTTCCCCCGTCAAACCTCATTGGAAGCTCTTGCCATGGACCCGCACTGCCGGCATTATTGGTTGTTTTGTGCTTCTGTAAGAAACTTGGCGCACACGTGTAAGAAGTGGGTTTGACACTCGGGTATCATACCAAATTGCGCATGGTACTTGTAGTGAGTTCCAAAGGGTGGAGACGCCTTGCCTGTCTTGCCCGAGTAAAAGGCTCTTCCCTGCAATGTTTGTGGGTAAGTATTTTTGCCAGCGGGAGACACTAGCAATTTGGTATGGAGGCACCGATATGGGTTGGTCGTTGGATGCCGCAAGATGGGGTGTGCTTCGCAAAGGTTGGAGTGCTTGTGCGTTTGGTGGTGCCGGATCGATGAGGATGCACTAGTCCGGATCTAAATATGGGACCTTGTTCCTGATCGACTGATTGGATTTCATTGGTCGCAGGCTTGTTTCTCCTGTGAGCCGGAAGCACACAAGGGCTGTCCACAGCTAGACGACAACCATAGCTCTCACACTCAACTTTCAAGACTACTGTAGGACAGAGGCAGCAGGGCGGTATGGGTTCCGGAACAACTTGACAGGTGTTATTGCATGCTTCCTCTCCGGTAGTGTTTGGTGGATGGCTATGGGAGGTGGATTTGCTTTGTTCGTACCCTGGTTGGGTGGTTTATTTTGTGATTCCCGTGTGCTGGCCGGATACTCGGACTTCGGTTTACGAATCGCGCGGGTGGTACTTTTCCAGATGTACTGCGGGCTAGGCGGGGTTGGGACTGGCGTACTCCTTGGAACGTACTGCCGTATGGTTGTGCAAGCCCGGATAGGTAGTCGCTCCATTAGCTAGTATAGTTATAAATAAAAGAGATTGAACTCCTCTATTTTCCCTCCAAGTGCAATTTGCACTTTCAGAAACACCACGTACACTATCTCGAGATTTCCGCGTAACGTGATCTGTCAGGTTACACGAATACCACATGGATCCCACGGCCCCACCTTTTGGCTCGGCTCGACGAGGCAGAGGGAAAGGAAAGAAGACGGATCCCAAGCCACCACCTGCAGGTGCTAGGAGTGCTACCCACGAAGGAGCTCCTACCCTGTCCCCGATTTTCATGCCTCAAGGCCCCCCTTCGCTTAAGCGACCAAGAAGCACCACGGTCTCAAGCCTACCACATATTGATGAACAATACTTGAGAGACGCCCCCCCTAGCGCTTAGTTTTTGAATCTTTTCCATAAGATCAACCTGGAGCTGGAGATTGGGGCAACAACAGCCAACAAGGACACGGTAGTCATGATCGAAATGATCTACCAGATCCACAAAGACTACAGGTCGGCTATCAATGCGCTTAGCGAACAGATCGAAGCCCTTACGGAGGAACTAGCCAGCACCAAGGAGGCTACCCCCCGGCCAGATACCCCTACCCCCATACCCTTCCCACTCCCCACAGTAGCTCCTTCTCCAGCTACTAATTCCGATATCCGCCCCCCACCCCTTCCCGTTACTGCACAACCCCAGAGCTGGGCCACTGTAGCCAGGAAGGGCAGGAAAGAAAAAACCACCATGGCTGCCAGGGCTGCTCAGGCCCCGAAAAAGTCCAACACCAATAGACCCCAACCAAAGAAGGGGCTCACCGCCAGGGAACGCCGCCTCGTGATCAAACGAGAGGGCGAACCGCTTGACACCAACGCCCTAGACCTCAGAGATGACATCAACCAGGCGCTAGCTGCAACCTACGTACAGACCGTCTCCCTCCGGGGGAACACGATCACCCTCACCACCATGGAATCGGTCAAGGCTGCCTCGCTTAACAGCAAGGTGGGAACGTTTCTACACCTGATACCGGGTACTATTAGTTTCCACCTGGACGCCCCTGTGTCACACATTTTGGTACACGGAATCCCCACCTCGAAGACCTTGGCCGAAATCGCCAACGAACTCACTACTTACAACACCGGGCTGTCACTTACTGAACAACCCAGATGGCTTACCACCGACGACGCTAGGGCCGGTAAAACTGCCTCTACAGTCGTGATCAACATTACAGGCCCCAGAGCGGCAGACTACGTCGGCAAACGCTTGGCTGCCTTTTCAACAACTTATAGGACTGAACGCCGGTTGCGTTTCAATTCCGACACCCAGTGTTCCAACTGCCACGGCTATGGACACCATAACAACAAATGCACCAACCCGGCTTCATGCCGGTGGTGTGCTTCCCCACACCCTACTGGGGGCCATACCTGCCCCACTGCTACCTGTCGTATCCGCGGCCGTCCCTGCAACCATACCGTACTCAGGTGTGTGAATTGCAAGGGCCCACACGACGCCCATACCACGAGCTGCCCCTCCCACCCTAAGAGACCTGAAGGAAAAGGATCAGACGGAGACGAGGAGGAAATGACCACTTGATAATTATGATTTTTGTTATAGTTATTACGTAGACTTTGATTCTACACTTTTATTTGTCAAGAAGATGGTGATGGAGTTTCTTTTGTTATATTAAGGTTTTTCTAGGCCATACTTAAGGGTGCATGCCGGAGTTTTCCTGTAGTTAAATACGAAATAAACTCATAGGATTTTACAAAAAAAAAAATTGACAGGTGTTATTGTGGTGGGAGTAAATAAGAGGACAAATTCGGACAGGGAAATAAATGCCATGTCGGCAGTGTGGTTAACTTACAAGTAAGAAATTTCAGCTGTGGGTAGCCGACTCGTTGCTTCCAGCTTCCTACTCGAGTAATAGTGCTTTCTCCCCGTCATCGCCAGCCAAAACTCATCTTCTATGTCCCAGTACAAGCTCGGGGCCCCATTTGGCACGCCGCCCCGCGGAAAAATGCAATTTTTCAGGGATAGCACAATAGTTTGTACTGTAGCAACATCAATTCACATTATTTAGGGTTTAATAACCGGTTCCCCTCTGTCGCGAAATAGGAGGGGAGCCCGCTATTATCCCGTGTAACAGTTTCGAGATGAGCCCGACCTCAGACTCGAGCCAGCGGTTTATTTGCCATATATTTTCGTTACACCCTCTTTTCAAGATATACTTGCCCACCTACCTTCTCTTAAACCACTTCAAAACATCTGTCGCCTTCCCTTTCTTCCCCACTCCCACCTCCACCTCCACCTCCACCTCCACCTCCACCTCCACCTCCGCTCCCTCTCTCGCCTCCTTTCCACCAGAATCCTTTTCCACACCATGTTCGATATTCAAATCTCCGCCGTCAGCCACATTTTCAGGCCTCCCGGCTGCCAACACCTTGCCCTCCCCGCCAAACGCCCAGCTGCCCCTTCTGACCCCCATATTCCTAACACGAGCCTTACGATCACAAACTCGGAATATAACCCCAGCAGGCACACTTCCTAACCTTCCTATAACCCCCTCGCATGCCTCCAGCCCTCTAGTAACCATCTCCGGCCAAAGCACAAACCTCATCCCAACCTGCTCATAGTCTACCGCCGCATTGCACATAGTATCGCGGCACATCTGGTAGGCTTTTCGAGCAGGACCAAGGTCGCCAAAGTGGAGGAATAGTGCCCCAAGTTGGTACTGTGCAACGACAAGGTAGGGATCGATTGATGTGGCTGTGCGAAGGGAGGAGAGGGCCTCTTGTGGAGATGAGAGGAGGAGGTGGATGGAAGCAATGTTGAAGTGAATTCTCGCTCGAGAGTGGGGAAAGAGAGACAGGTGTTCATTAAAGAGGTTTTTAGACGTTATGAGGTCATAGTCGTCGTAGTGTGATTCGGCGAGGACAAGAAGGTTAAGTGAAGAGCGGGTTGGTGTTGGTGGCAGAGAAGGAGTAGGTGAAGGAGGGGTGGCGGTTGAGAGGAAGTGAGGATGCTTGGTAGTTATCATTTGATTTTCGCTCTTGTAAAGGGTGAACTTATAAAAGGAAAGAGTTTTTTTTTTTGAGAGTGGGGTGGTAGAGAAGTTTGATAAAGATTCCGTTCTAGAACACATGATACTTTAATATACTCTAAACTTTAATAATGTATGATAAATCATACTACTGAAATTTTCTATTAGTATTAGGGCAATATACTTCCTCAACTTTATGTTTTCCTAAAACCTACAATCCCTAATAATTATAATCCGAAAGAGAATACACCATTCTAACCAAATCCCCCCAAGCTGTAAGGAATACTATCACATGACCCTCCCCCCTAAGTCCTCTCCCTTATCAGCTCAAAGTCACAACTAAATAATTAAATAATTACCATTATCATACCTTCCTTACCACTGCTTTCAAATTTACCCTGATAGAAAAAACTCACATCTGCATCACCTGTCTTATAAATGTATTCTGAGAATTTAATTTCTAACTTCCGACATCCGTTATTTCTCTCGGCAAGTATCGCAAATTAATAGCAATTTGCACTATCTCGAGCTAATTACTCAAATACAAGTTGTCTAAGAACAGTGGGACAATGTTCCGTATGTCCTTATCAGAATCCATCGCCATGAAACCTTTCTGACAGATTCCCAAAATATTTCCCCTCACGCCTCTCTTCCATGGTATCACATCCTATCACTCGGCTAGTCTTGATATCGGCTCAGGTTGCCACCTACTATTTTTGCGCCATATGTTTTACCCTAAACACTACTTATTTCACAAAAAATGCCATAAAAATGATGAGACCGAATAAGAAATGCCCTTTAATGTGTGTGCAGACAAGCCTCGTCTATTTATATTTATTGAGAGAAAGTTTCATAAAAGTGCAAAAAATGGTATTTTTCTGGCGCGCCAAACAAGGCCCAACCCAGGGAATTTTAAGCTTAAAGTTCCGTCTCGCCAGCCTTTAGGTTCGGACTTGTGAGGAACTGAACCGCGCGCTCCACTATCGAACTCAGCTTCTCAACCTAATTCCACTAATTTTTGTCCTTCCCCAGGTCATCCTTCGACATTATTACTTTCGGAAGAAAAAAGCAATGTTCCTATGAAGCTATCATGCATGCTCGGGTACTCGGCACCGAACTACAGGGAACCAGCAGAGAATCAGCCCCCCCCCCAGCTGAGCCCGAACTGCCAATTAGCTTACCGGGCCTGAGATGTGGAGCTGCTCTGATTTTTCAAAGAATCTCTATCTACATCCTGGTTTCTAGCCTTTTTAAAGCAGGTCATTGGATAATGCAGGTTTAGCCATCCGCGAGAACCCTACTTTGTTGGCAGTTTAGGGCCCATCACTCGCTACCCCACTCTCCTACATTCGCCCTCACTACCGAGAGTCCCTCCGTGTCTCCATACAATAGGGTTGGCCCTCTTTTTCTTGCGTCCACCCATAAAAAGCTCGCGGGTTGTCAACACCCGCTGCTAGATACCGGCAATTGGGTTCCGTCCTTGCTCTGAGCGATATGTAGACTAAAAGAATGGGTCATTTTGTAGCTGAAGTCTCAGCCCGTGGTTAGATGCCCTACCAACTAGGTATCCGTGGGCTTGTAAAGAGGAACTGATACCAACATATGGGCGCTGCAGATCAGCGTGGGCCATACTATGACTCCACCCTCTAGGGAGGCCGCGCAAGCACAACTTTCAGGTATTCCACGAGACTTAGCTCACGGCTCTCGATCCCTCTGGCTTTCTATTTGGCAGCGGAACTCTGTCTAGCCCGAGTCCTGCGCTACCATGTAGATTTTAATACGATATTATCTAAGTAGGAGTGTTAGCAGTGAATCACCGCAAAACCTGAATAATTGAGAATGACGCTCTGATGTCCAGAATTTCCTCCTTCGGATTGAAGGGAGAAAGCACGTTAAAAAGGTTCACTTCCAACACTTAATTGAGGCAAGCGAAGGAGAAAATGCAACTGCCGTTACTAGGAGAGGAACTTCCGAGGTCCTAGCGAGATTCCCGATTTTCCAGTCGTTATCGTAGTCAAACTCATTAGCACACACTATGATGTGTCAATCAACCGAAAATGGTGGAATTAGTCACGCCTGACAGCCCGGTAACTTAGTGCCCAGGAGCCGTAGCAAGCTTCAGCCCTACAAACAAATTGAATACCGGTGGGGTACCGGTACCGGTACTTGTATCTGACAGCAGGCGCTCGTGCACGGATATCAGTCCGCAACCACTCAACCAGCGAAAAAAAACTGTCCCATTTTCAGATGCTCGTATTTAGTGCCGGATACGGGTACTTTCCAAGTGCGACAAAACTCAGGCCGATTGAAGCTCCACTCACTAGTCTACCATATGATCGCTAGTAAATCACTGGGCTTGGCCGCCACTAGAAACGTCCGGGTTCCAGGTTTCTTAGCACTGTATAGTCTGAGCTCCGATGACTTGTTAGATTTTATTAAGTAGTATTCGTGATTCTGTTAACCTATCAAACCAAACCCATCTTAGGCTAATGCTGTGATTCCCGTTGATACAGGTAATCTGACCCCGAACTCCCCAAGATCTTACTATTCTCGGCATCGATTGTGGCTACTAGTGCTGCTGCTGTAAGGTTCACAAACATGCTCACCAAACTCCGAAGACAGGGTTCAACAAGGTCCGTCAAAGCGATCCCAGCACATCAATGAGCGGAGCTTAATCTGGGGGAGGAAGCTCACGGAATCCCCGTCGCGTTACGTTGATCGAGCTCAGAAGCGTGCTACACATGTCCCCCGAGCAGTTCTAGGGACACGTGCAGAAAGGTTAAAGAATGTTATGTTTGGTAGCATCAAGCCCACCCAGGTGAGTATTTTTCTCTGGAAGCTCCATATTCTATGTTGTTATGATAGCCCTTGTGATATTTCTCCAGAGTTAGCTTCTCACTTGCCCACCATCGGTATGTCTTGAGACGCTCCAGCTGCTTTATTGGACCGTTTTATCTTCTCATCACCAAAGACAGTACTATGTAAACCTACCCGTCCACTTGAGTATGGAAATGGACTCTAAATTTAGCTTGCTGCGAGTGAGCTGATATGATATAAACCTGACGTTTCAGACTTTTAGCCGAGCCAGGCGAGGGAGGTTTGAGACGATCTTACCATACTAGGGTACCGATAAGGACTTTCCCGAGGCTTGTGATTATTATTACGGTACCTTATTGTATGACCAAATTACCCAATGAGCCATTTCTCACTTGGCTTAATTACCGGTACAAGTACTCGTACCTCCAAGTTAATCAATTCCTTCAAGCTAGGTTGTTCCCCACTAGGATTTGGGTATTCCCTCCGCTCATTCTATTACCACAGGAGCTGCTCGCTAACTCGAGTATTATGCCCGAGTATGGGACGATAGGCTCGTTGCGCTTGAGTAAATACCATACTCGAGCACTAGCATAGTGTTGTCACAGCCTGGATTAAGGACGAATGAGCGAGGACGGTGTGGATGCCTTACTTAGTAAGGCATCGTGAATGTCCCTCTTGTTCCCCCTCAAGAGCCGAATCTGGGGTGTTTCCCTCTCACACAGCAGAGAACGGGAAGTCTAACGCCCTGTCATAGCACATTTACCCTCCCTACTGGTAATATCCTAGCGCTTGCGGTAGTGCAGCGGAAAGCAACCTTCCATCTTGGAGGAGTTTAGAGACCGAATACACCCGGGGACCTGAAAATGGGACCATAATTGCAGGCACACCGGCATGTGCCTGAAATTGGACAAATGTGACCTATCATAATCATGTCATCTGATAATCTAATATTTGAAATTTTTATCTTATCGAATCATGCTGCACGAATCTGATAACGCAGCCGTAATCGGTATGATGGGTTGCGCTGCTACGGTAGTGCATGCGGGAGGGGATCTCATCCTTGTTGAAGTCTTAAATCTATGCAGTTAAGAGTTAAAGTTACGTAGGCTGCCAGTACTTTTGAGAATAGCGCGGAATAATATCCCATCACGTGTTCACATGAATTTCTCGGAAGAGCGCCCGAGCTATGGAGCAACCCCACGGTAACTGTGACCTTACAGGCAGCAACTCAGGACAACTTCGCAAGGGATCGCCAGCCTGTCATTGGAAGGACGAAACAAGCCTTGTGTCTTTCTCACTTGCCCCCCGATTTTCCCCTTTCCTGTCCTGTTCTACTAAGAGGAGCAAAGCAGCCCCCCCCCCGTACCCTCTTCCCCTTCTCACCGGACCAATATGCCTTCACCCTCTCCACCTCCGTCTCCCCGCATTCGTCAAACAAACTCACCACGAAGGAGAGCGTCTTCCTGCGAGCATTACCCTCAAGACCTCGAACTACAATCCCTGTCAAAATATACGAGCCAGTTGACTGTCACCCCTTACACTTCAACATCTGCGCCTGTCCCACACCCTCACACACGTGATTCGACCGTTCCCCCACCTGGGGGAACTTTTGCTGGGGGTGTGTGTTGAAATCACAATTTAATTTAGTGCGAAGATCTAGCGGAATAACGCTCAGATTCATTACTGACTTTTTAGTGCCCGCTTCTCAGGTGGAGCCACCAGATCTACCACTCCCTTCCCCGCCGTCACCACATAGGGAAAATTTCCCTCACTTTCCCACCCCATCACCAGGTCTGCTGAACACCTCTTGCTCTCCCATCACTGTTACACCTGAGCAAGCTCCATCGCTACCACACCCACTTGCCCCCGCCTCCCCTGCACACATACCTTCACCCTCTTCCCCGAGTTCACTACAGACATTGCAAGAGCTGGTTTCCGACACTGCCCCTCCATTGTCCGGCCCCATGGCGTCTGCTAATTTTCCGCTGTTACGAACGTCCCCCGCTATAGGTACCGGAAGCTATGGCGCTCTTCCGACCATGGTTGACAGTCTCGAGGGAAGCAGCTACACTGGGTCCGCGCTGTCTTCGACTAGTGAGGAGGAGAGCACAGGTGAAGTTGAGGACAGCAGCGCAGCCAACGGCGTCGAGGCTGTGGAGGAGATGGAGGGGGACGGGTTTCTTCTCCCAGAGGGACACAGTGGAGATCCTCAGGGGGGCCGGAATAAGAAGTGGCCAAAACAAACCGACACCGCTGGGCTGGGACTACGGGAGCGAGAGAGTAAGACTCTAGATAAAGGGAGTGTAAATACGAATGGTGAACCTAGTTATGATGTCCTTAGTGACTCTGACGAGGAGGGCATCGAGAATGAGGATAATCCTATCGATAACTCGCCGTAAGTTGACTCGTTCTCTCCGGCTTTTAACTTCCCGGTTCCTGGACAAGCGTTGCGTTTTGAGCTCTTGTCTGTGGATCCAACTTTAACTTGTTTTTGAAATCTAGTTATCCTGAGGTACGAGCTTCCGTGCCGGCGAAAGACGACCCAGATATTTTGATAAATACTCCCAGAATGTGGACATTAGCCATGTTCTTTTCGTTAGTTGGTTCTGCGACAAATTTATTCTTTTCTCTCAGGTATCCCTCGGTGTCAATTACTCCGGTGATCGCCCTTCTTCTAGCGCATCCATTGGGAAAGCTCTGGGACCACGTTTTTCACGAGGACGATGCGGCCGGAGTCATCAAGTCAGAGAAGGGAAGATGGGGCAGGTTCAAGACGTGGCTTGGCCAAGGCCGGTGGAACCAAAAGGAGCATAGTTGTGTCTATATTTCCAGCAATGTCTCGTTTGGCTTCGCTTTCGCTACCGATGTATGTATTTCGTGACCAACCCGTTCATGAATGAACTAAATATCCTCAGGTTATTGTGGAACAAACACATTTCTACCATCAAAACCCAGGAGTCACATACCAGATTCTCCTCACTTTGTCTACGCAGATTCTAGGCTATACTTTCGCAGGTCTGACAAGACAGTGGCTTGTCTACCCCGGCGCAATGATCTGGCCCGGGACTCTCATGTCTACGGCTATGTTTACAACTCTCCATGGTGAAGAAAACAAGGTTGCAAATGGATGGAGGATATCAAGATTTAAGTTTTTTGTGCGTCTCCCTATCAGATGATCTGATTATTTCAATCACGACTGACGGGTGTATTCGTGATTAGCTTCTGGTGTTCATTGGAGGTTTCTTCTGGTACTTTGTGCCCGGCCTTCTGATGCCGGCGCTGAGCTATTTCAATGCTGTCACTTGGTTTGCACCAGACAATGTTCCTGTCGCCAATCTGGTATTTCTCCCCTGCCCTCCTCCCCCGCTATGGAAGATTAGACGAACAAGTGGGTAAAGCCTTTGGTGGCACGAAGTTTAATCTAAAGATGATGCGTGTTCCAGTTTGGCGTAGCCTCGGGCTTGGGGATGTTCCCTCTAACCTTCGATTGGGCGCAAATATCCTATGTCGGGTCGCCCTTGATGACCCCTTTCTGGGCTGCAGCAAATGTAGTCGCCGGTTTGGTCGTGGTCATGTGGGTAGTGGCACCAATCTTATGTTTGCCCCTCCCCCCCTCCCTCCCCACCTTTCATCGCTCTCTCCTTTCCAACACCCCCCACGGGCAGTGGCTAATGCATGTATGTACCTTACCGATGGAACTGCTCAGATTACGGGAACGCATTGTATAGTTCCTACATGCCGATTCTTTCCAGTGCCGTCTTTGATAATACCGGACATCCGTACGATGTATCCAAAATCCTTACAAAGGATTTCCTGTTTGACGAGGTGGCTTACAAAAACTACAGCCGGGTCTTTCTACCCATCACGTGAGTTTCCCTTCACTCTTAAAAAAATTCTAAAACGAGTCAAGTTATCAGATTATCTGACTGTGAAATTACAGCTACGTCCTTTCCTATGGATTACAATTCGCAGCGCTGACCGCGCTCGTTACCCATACCGCCTGCTGGCATGGCAAGGATATCTGGCGGCAATGGGGCCGAGTTCGGAAGGAGTTTTCGAGCGGAAGACTCGGAGAATCTGCCTCGCCGGCGGTGTCCGGCGCCGGGTATGTTCCCATCACAAACGGGAATGCAAATCGAAGCAGTGCGAGTCGCTCTAGGAGGGGAAGTAGGCACGGCAGGCGTCGCAGCATCCTCAGTGACAGAGAATGGGACGAACTCACTCAGCGCGAGGATGTGCATATGCGGCTTATGCGCCGCTACAGAGAAGCTCCGACGAGCTGGTACTTGGCCACTTTTCTCGTGATGATTGCAGTAGGAATATTCGTAGTGGAATAGTACGCTTTTCTCCATACCTCCTCCTTTCTCAAAGTCTAACGGGAAAATAAAAAATACTAGCTACCCCGTACATCTCCCATGGTACGGCCTCCTCCTCGCCCTCGGCGTCTGCGGTACCCTGTTCGTGCCAATAGGCATAGTAATGGCTATAACAAACCAACAGTCCAGCATCTTCCTAATTTGCCAGTTAATCTGCGGCGCCCTCTTCCCGGGGCGCCCAGTGGCGAACATGGTCTTCGTGACATACGGTTACATAACCTCCACCCAGGGCCTGAAGTTTGCAGCGGACCTGAAGCTAGGCCACTACATGAAGATCCCCCCACGCCTGCTATTCTCCGTGCAGATGGCAGCAACGTGCGTCTCCTCACTCACCCAAATTGGCGTGCTGAACTGGATGTTTGCCTCTATCCCGGGCTTATGCACACCCCAGGCGATGAACGGGTTTACCTGTCCCATTGCTAGGGTGCATTTCAACGGGAGTGTACTGTGGGGCGTTGTCGGGCCTAGACGCTTCTTTGGCAAAGGCGAGTTGTACAGGTCACTCATGTGGGCTTTTGCGGTGGGCGCTTTGGCCCCTATCGTTTTGTTCGCGGTTTATAAGTATGCTGGCAAGGGGGGGAATTCTAGGAAGACGAAGGTAGCGTGGTTGAGGAAGGTTAGCTTGCCCGTTGTATTTGGGAGTTTGAGTTGGATTCCGCCTGCGGTTCGTTTTCTCCCTTTCTTCGCTCGTTTTCCCCACTCTCTATTCTGATGAGTGGCTGACCGGGATGCGTACGATGCAATAGACCGGGTTGAACTTCTCGACTTGGGTTATTGTTTGCTTCGTTTTCAATTATTACCTCTTCCGAAGAGCGCCCGCTTGGTGGGGGAAGTATACTATGACTCTGTCCGCTGCACTGGACGCGAGCCTCGCCGTGGGCTTAGTGGTTGTGTTCTTTGGGTTTATTTACCCAGGTTGGATGGAGGGGTTCAGTTGGTGGGGGACTGAAGTATACAAACGTGGGTGCGACTGGAAGGCATGCGCTTACCTCCAGGTGCCCGAGGGGGGAGTATTCGGGCCCGGGAGGTGGTGATGATTTTTCTTTTTTTTCTGTCTTTTCGCTTTTGTCGCTATACTACATGCGCGCTACTCCGGGAAGCTAGAGGAGAAAAGGTGTTTATGGGATGGAAAGCGTCGGTGGAGTTAACTTTGTTTGCTAGAATATAGATTCCATAATGGCATATTGTTTCGTCTCATATCATATATTCACATCCCCCCCGACCCACCCCAACCTCATCTCCATTCTCAGATCTATGACACAGGACTAACCCCATCAGTTCGCCCATCATCCGCAATTCTGCCCGAGTACACTTCATCCCGCTCCTCCTCGATAGCCACCGCCTACGAGCTCGAGCTTACCCTTCTACGTCATGCATGGCTGCGTCGACTGCGTTATCGAATTATCCTCGGATCTGTCCTACGTTTAGTTAACCCGACTACTGGAAAACTAGGGGAACAGGAGGTGGCGGAATGTGCCTCCGATGCCATGAGTTCCACCCATCACACCAGCGATCCTCCCTCCGACGGATGCACCGGTGTTGGCACCAGCGCTTTCACGAGGGCGGGAGGAAGGTACTAACCGGATAGCTCCAGGAAAGCCCATATTATGATACCGGGATTGTCGACGGTCCTCCAACGTTTCATTAGATGCTTTCCTGGCAGGCAGGAATCCCCGTTGAGCGCGAGTGATGGGTTGTGTTTACTTCTGCGTTGACACCACTAAATTGCTCTAGATTACCGTATCTGTCGTTGCTGCGGCAGCCATGACAAGCGTGAGCGCTTCTTAGCCCCTCCGACTGGTAACCTATTCGTAGGGGTTTACCGTACTTATCCTTCCACTGGCTGGTAAGTAAGTTCGAAAGAGCCCATGTGAAAGCGTTCCCCACCCTCTTCCAGAGAGATCCAGGGATGTAAGATGCATGATAGCCCAGCTTGGAAACTATTATGTCTGATTTTGGGAAAGTAGGCGTTGTATCGCATCCCAGCTGGCAATGAGGAAGGAAGGAAGGAAGGAAGGAAAGCCCAACCCCGCGCCGTTCAAAATGCTATAAGATGTAGAATAATAATAATTGAAAAATCTCGCTGTGATGTTTGAATTGCCACTCCCGCCTACCTACCTACCTGCCTAGCCCTTTTAGTAGTAAGTGTTTGTTGTTTCTTTATTTGTTCTGTGGTGAGGAGGTGCCGGGAACAAAAAGGGGAGCTTTTGGATGGAGGTGGTTTCTGGCTTTCTTTGCTTGACCTGGGGGAAGGAAAATTTCTAGATGTTCCTGGAGTCTGTTATTTTCGATTTTGGGGGGGCTTTTGCGGTTGGAGGGAGGGGTGGTGTTGCAGTTGTCTATCTGTGATCCGGATGTATCGTACTTTTAGTTCTTTCAAGGGGAGTAAATATGTGAGTTAGGGATGCTTCCCCCTCTAGTGCTTGCTCGTTCTACGCGGTGAGACAGTGGTAACAGCAAGGAATAACCAGGAGGATGAAAAACAGCGCAGGACCGCTCGAGTGATGTTTCGTGACCCCAATCCCCCACCCCCCGAAGAATGGGCGAACAAACGTATCATAACGGGTGAAACCTGGCAGCAACCCCGAATCCCCGCAAAATATGTGAAGATGCAGGAGTAAGGTTTCGGGTTTCATCTGCTGCCTTGGGTAATGGCGAGTTTGGGATCCGGGGGGGCAGTACTTGGGTGGGGGGTGATCACACCCACCGCTGCAGGATCGGGTGCTGCTTGTTGGGGGGAGTGAGATGTGTGGAGTCTGTGTTCTAGAGCATCGTTGCGTCCTAATGTTCTAGGATGGAGCTAGTGAGATGGCCTGGGGATATAGCGGCACGTACTGTACGTACCTTGGATATTAGAGATGCATGATTGGACCACATCTAGCACTTTTGTTGAAGCGGGCGATTATATAGTGAGGGGGAATGAAAGTATTTAATCCCGGGTATAGCGCCTATATAAAGCAGAGGAGTGATGAAACCCGCCAGAGTTGAGGAGGTACGAGGGAATATCAACTCCCTGATGAATGTTTGATAGGAATAAGAGAGAGGGAAAATCCCCTTCACTGGAGAGAAAATCCTCTTTTCTTAATCCGAACTAAGTTACCGCGCAATGTGCCTCCTTCCAAGGTCATCTACCTATCTAACGTTGATAAACCCACCACGTTATATTACAAACACGTATATATATAACATCATATATCAATCAAGCCACCGGGGGTACTTCCTCTTCTCTCCCTGAATCCCATTTCTACAATGTTTGTCAGTCTCAATATCAACAAGAGCTCTGATGCCATCACATCCCAATCCGCCGACATACCGCCCCGCAGATAAAAGTGTAAGTTGCATCATAACACAGTGCCAAATTCGCATAGTGGGGCCCAAGCACCAGCGCTGTATGAGTTCTCCCGACCTTCCTCGGGAAAAGTCATCCGATACTGTGCGTTTCATGGCTCCCTGCTCACTCGCAGTCTTGAAGCTCACTCCCGGTGGGGGTGTAGCCTGGTAGGAGGATAGCAACACTCTCTCTAGCGGTTTGGCGCCGAAGATGTGTTCCGTTTTACTTCTGCGGGGAGGAAGGGGAACATCACCAGATTTCCCCGAAGAATCGCGTCATTTCCTACAGCAACATCAGGTATCATAGGCAGGAATTATGTGGGGGAAAGGGCTAGGACAGATTTCGGTGGTTGTAGTTGGTGAGGCGATTCGATTAGACATTAGCGGACAGTGTCGGGGAAGCAGTTGTGAGATTTTTGCCCAGGGGGAGGAATTCCTAGGGGCTGTCTTTTCCTATTTATATCCGTTATCTGGCTGCGCTCTATGTTGGGCTTGTGTGACCGGTTGGGCCTGGGAGTATCGAGTAGGGGTTGAAATACAACGCCAGAGTAGGAGAGTGAGGAAGGGAGGAAGGAAGAAGAGAATGAAGGAAGCTCGCGGCATGCATATAACTGACAGGAAAACACTTGTCAAAAGTGATGCGGGTTGCATTTTTGGCGAGGGGAATAGTCTCTGAATTAGGCGATTCCAAAATATCGCCAAACCGCCATCTGTTAATCTAGATGCCGTGCTATTGACTTACCCCTCAGTTTTGGAAGCTGGTACGGTTCGTGAAGATGCTTCATGAAAACTCACTCGATCTGGGGCAATCCCCAGCTTGGAGGCATATCTGCTACTCTCCGGGACTCAGAAAGGGGATTTAGACACTCACAAGCCCAGGGAGCCCAGAAGTGGGCCTGCCTGCTGATCGCTTTTTCCGACCTTTTTATGTTAGTAAAGTGGGTAATTACCGCAGTCGCGTGGTTGGCAGGCGGAGCTGTGGTCATGCATCTTTGCCATCACCTGTTCGGGCCAGACTATATCGCTCGTGCATCTGCGCCACCGGGACTGCAGATCGGATCCTGATGTCCCTCAAACTCGAGGCTATATAACTTCGACTATCACGCGAAGTGGGCCTGCGTTCTCCGCGACCTGAGCTGGCCTGGGCGCTTTTACCATGGTGAGCGCGGAATATGAGACCGGGGGTTAGTTTGCCAAAGATCTATAGATATGAATGCCCAAAGAGCTTGAGTTCTGTTGTAAGAAAATATGAGAAGGTAGGGCTGGTGTGCGCGAGTCACCCCGGTGCCAGAGATTGTCGGCTATTTAGCTGATAGTTGAGGCTAGAGAAGTACCGGTATACGGATGCCGAGATCTTGCTCGTTATTAGGGAGAGCGTAACGGAGATATAGAGAGAGGGTGGAGGATGGAGAGCTGGCTGAAATAGATATGTATGATACCTGTAAATCGGGGTGGTTAGTGGCATTTTGCGGTAGCTTCTACAGGGTTACAAAACAAAGGCTCCTGAAGGGACCGAAGGGAGGTATGGTATATAATCTATTGGAGCAATACTAATTGTGATTCCGCTGGGTATTCATGGGTCTCGCAAAGCTCGAGCTGCCCACGGCTAGCGGGAAATCCGACAGAACCGTCCCCGATCCGGCTTATGTACACCACTGTAATGCCTCGATTATGGGCGAAGTTCATATTCCGATGGGAGGGATGTGTGCTATCTATATGCTAGTTGTAGAAGGTTCTGATTGTTACTACAAAGTCCTGCTCGAGCGCCGGTATGCTATAGGCCTGATTGGTACTGGGAAAGGATGAGAATATTCTCCATAGCTCTTGCTCAGTTTCTCCCGCTACTGAGGCCGGGATAATAAATTAGTTGACTCCCGCCGCCGAGCAAGTTGGTTTTATGGACAGGTTCTGGATGGGGCTCTAAGCGGTTCAGCATCCAGGGATCCCAGCAGGCAGAAGACCGCTTACTTGGGAATACTAGAAATGTTAAAATAAAATAAGCATGAGTGGATGATTTCCTGCGGGCGTGGATTCCCGGGTTTCCGCATTTCGGTCGTTTCATGCCCCCCGCAGACCTTTAGGACACATCTTCGAGAGAAGTTCCCCCGGCCATCCTCACGACAAAGGTTTGCCATTTCACACCACACGAATAAGGGTTTCCTTGGTATGTTGATAGAGTATCATTTGGATTTAGGTAGGGGGAAATATCACAGCAGCGCGTTGTTGTCGATGACTGAAATTTAGGGACCTGTAGCTACGGAAAGTCATCCATTCATAACGCAGCAGCCATGACATCTCCGCATTTCTGAGACCGACCGACGGTTTTTGCAATCGATGGAGGTAACACTTATCCGGGTAATTTTTAGCAGCAGTCTTTTGGTGGAGAAATGCCAACCAAACCAACGTAACCTGCCCAGAATGTCTATGGGAAACCATCTGATGGTGTGCTAGTAGCCTCAGGGGATGAGAGGCGGGGTAGTCATCAGGTGGTTTCGCCTGCCTTACGAGTGGGAAGATGTAGGGCCATGTGGCGGGGCCCTTTGGTAAAGAGAACAAAAAACCCCTCGATTCCCGGTAGATGCTTGGAGAGCTAGGTTTATGCTGAACTGACTGACAGGAAGCTGCGCGTTTGCCGTTTGAGCAGGAAGCGAGAACCAAGGAGTTTCATCGGAGTACGATATCAGTTTATCGGTATTCTATTGATAAATTTGCTGGATTTAGAGTAGCGTCCCTCGCTTCAGACCATTGACTACCATGCGGTAGGAGAGTCTGGGGAAATCGTCGTCGCTCGAGTACTCGCAGGAGTAGAGGATACTCTGTAACACCAGGAGCTGTTTTCTTGGGAGCAAGTTTGCATCGCTCATTTGAGGGATTTTATTTGGCTCTATAATGATTTCCACGACGGGTAGGTCGAACACCTGCTGAGCCAGGTGTTGATGGTGAGGCTGTCCAGATGGTGTTGGTGGGAAGTTGGGGATCGTTCTCGAGTCTCGTGCTGACACTTTCACATGCAAATGTCGAAGCGGAAATGAGTCCCCCTGGTTTTGCACTTCCGAGGGCCAAATTTGCTTGGGTTCGGTTTGGCCGTCGGGAACTCCCCTGTTCGGCATAGGGCAGCTTATGGTTAGGCTGCATGACAGCCAGGCAAACAGGCCAACTGAGGCCCAACAAGAAGATTTGGCGGTTAGGCAGACTTGCGAGGAATTCGCTGTGCAGCGCGGGTTAGACCTAGACCCTATTTTTTTAAAGGCGTCGCATCAAAAAAAGTCGCCATCTCTGCTTAACTGGCACAATTTTCAGCCTCCTCCCACCGTATCTATCTCTTGGGACTTACGGAGTAACCCGTGACCTGTTGCCCTGGCAGCGGCATGAGAGATCCTGCGAAAAGCCCCTAAATTGAGATGGAGGGCTGCTGCAACCAATCTAGAGTTTTAATCTTATCAGATGCGAGTGTGCATGGTCATTCGGACCTCTCCTCCGGCTCACAGAGAGCAGAGTTATCCAAACTTGCCTTACTCGTACTGGGTTACCGTAGTCAATCAGATTTCCCGAGACTGGAGCCTCCGCAGCAGGATCTAGCAGTCTAGCATCGCTGGGGGGAAAACTTCCTTCCTTGTCCCTCCTTGTTGTTCAAGCCCCCTTCCCCTCCCTCTCCCCAAGAGAAACCTTTCCTCATCATTGAAAAATCAAGCATTCTCCTAGCTTGCGGCTCGGAATCTTGGCCCCTTCCTCCTTTGCCACCACCCCTGATCTTACCCGCGGTACCTGTTTATTACCCGCGGTGGTATCCCCTGTTGCACTCACATGAATGGAAACCACACGCAGGCATCATGCTCCTTCTATACACCTCCAACATAAGTAGAGTTGGTGATGTTCATCGCTACACCTTAACCTACGCTCCCCGCATTGATCGAGCAGGGCCTCCTCCCACTGCCCTTTATTTACGCATCAAGAACACCGCTCCATTACCATTCCGCGCAGCCTATTTACACGGACCTTACACTCTCTACGTATCCGTACGACGAAAGGAGTTCCAACCGTGGCCGTCGAGGACTCCCAAAACTCGGGGTCAGGATGAGGAGTTGCGGAGTGAAGTAGACAGGAGCTCCGAGGGGGGTATTGGCGAAGGGGGAATTCCAGAGTTTGTTATATGCACCGGAGGGAAAGGGGGAGGCATGGGCTAATGAAGCGTGGCAGGTTTGACCCGCACTTGAAAGCAGGAGCCAGTTTTTACGCTACGCTTCCCCTGCCGGCAGAGTTGATAGAGGATGCATCGCGGAATAACGATACGGACACCGTTGGGCCGGATGAGGAGCAGCAGGGGATCATTTACGGTGCCAAGAGACGGAAGAGCGTGACGTGGATAGTGGAGGTGGTTTCTCAAGTCATTTTCTCAGCCAAGGCGAGCGTAAACTTTGAGGTCCTTCTCGGCGATGATGAGAATTGCTTGAGCACTGGGTACGGATTCGGGTCCGGGAGTGCTTCGCCAAGGCCTGAATCTGCGGGTAGCGGTGATAGCGGAGTACTGCACAAAGCCTTGCATGTGAGATTACAAGGCACAAGAGATCTGTGGAATATTCCCGCTTTCCCGAGCTGGGGCGATGAGTATGAGGTTCGGAGCGAGCTAGACCCAGAGGAGCAGGATGAAGAACGGGAGCGGAACAAGGAGAAGAAGCGGAAACGAAAGACTAAGAAGGTGCACTTGGTAATCATTACCCACGGGCTTCACAGCAACACAGGAGCGGATATGTTATTCATGAAAGAGGCCATCGACGAAGAGTACCGAAAGGGGGAAATCACTGCAAGAGAGAAAGCGATGAGGGAGGGCACAGAGTTCAATGAGGATGATAGGGAGATGGTTATCGTGCGAGGATTTCACGGAAACGTCTGTCGGACAGAAAGGGGAATAAAGTTTCTGGGCCGGAGACTAGCAAAGTATGTGCTTAACCTGGTGAACCCGAGTAGTCCCCCCCCATCGCCCGTTCCCCATAAATTACAAAAACCTCGAAAATCACACCACCATCCGCACCTAGCCGTCCCACCCTCACCGGCTTCAGAAGACATTCCGCCGTATGAAATCACCAGCATCTCTTTTGTCGGACATTCGCTCGGGGGTCTTGTTCAGACATATGCAATAGCATACATCCATGCTCATGCACCCGACTTCTTCACCTTGCACAAACCTATCAATTTTGTCACCCTCGCAACCCCGTTCTTGGGTCTTTCCAATGAGAACCCCATCTATGTCAAGTTCGCCCTAGATTTTGGTCTGGTAGGACGTACGGGGCAAGATCTGGGGCTTACTTGGCGTGCACCCTTCCCATTACCCGCATTTGCCAAACCGTCCAACTCCAATGAGGCAGATACCAGCAAGCCGTTACTACGGATACTTCCGACGGGACCAGCTCATGATGTTTTGAGGATGTTTAGGAATCGAACAGTCTATGCAAATGTGGTGAATGACGGGATTGTTCCATTAAGAACTAGCTGCCTGTTATTCCTTGATTGGAAGGGTCTCGGCAAAGTTGAAAAGGCCCGTAGAGAGAACGGATCAGTAGGCGGACTTGTTGGGTGGGGGTGGGGGCAGTTGACAAATGGGACAGGACGGGGAGTTAGCCCTAGGACAAGTGTGTATGGTGCTGGGCCTTCAGCTGGTAGCAGTCCCACGATACCCTGGTTCAACACTGGTACCCGCAAACCGGAAGAAAAGGTGGAAGAAAGTCGTGTCACTGAAGCTCCTAGGACCGGAGAGCCTACGAGGAGAGAGGTGGAGAGTGGAATGTCAACGAATAGTCAAGACTCTAGCGAGAACTCTGCTACCACCAGCTCTGCGCCGAATCCATTCACTTCCATCCTCACTCTCTTTCGGCCTCAGGCAGCCAAACGTAAGGGCAAAGAAAAGGACACCCCGAAGATTTATCGTCGGAGTCAAACTATTGACTCGGAATCCGATGCGAGGCCGGGCTCCATTATACCAGAGCCACCATCCCCACCTTCTCCTAGCTTGTCCATCCCACCTAACCTTCTTGCCCCCCCGAGAACCTCAATTCTTGAAGCCGCTGGAGACGTGTTGAACCCACCTCTACCGAGCCCTGCTTTTATATTGAATCCACATTCCCGGCCTCGCACGATCTTCCATGATAGAATATACTCTGCAGCCGACATCCCACCACCGAGCCAATCCAACCCTATGAAAGTAGAGGAGAAAATTTCTAGAGCATACCATGCAGGACTCAGCTGGCGGAAGGTACTTGTAAGACTTGAGCCAGATGCTCACAATAACCTCGTTGTCCGAAGGATGTTCGCGAACGCCTACGGATGGCCAGTCGTCCAACATCTCACCGAAACCCACTTCGGTGCATCCCACGCTGCAACCACGGATGATTCCCTCGAAACTCATCAGGATCAGGCGGATGTTGCTGGGGATAAATACCTAAAAGTCGATGGCACCAATCCAATCAAGAGGTGCAGCTCCACAGAATCTTCCGCGCAATGGTCTGACAGGGCGTTCCTGGTTTCGGACGATGAAGACGAGCCCTCTCAGACTGAGGAACTCTCTGCGTTCTTAAACCCCCCCGCTGCGACAACCCGAAGTAGTGCGCGGGCTCACAAAACGCCATGTCCAGCGGAAGTCGCGAAGGTCGCCGTCCTTGCCTCCCCTACCGAGGAACCTGGCGGTTTAGGAATCATGGGGGTCAGCGGGGGAGTCGGACTGGCCAGTAGCGACGCGGTGCGGATGCTTAGAGGAAGCGTCCAGGAAGGTGTTGCGGAGAGAGTTGCTCGACTCGGATTTAATTGAGTTAATGTTATATAATTTTGCTTTTTCTTTCTAGCGAGGAGTTTTATAGAGATTCGGTTTATGCTTGTTTATTGGATAGCTCTGTGTCTGCAGTAGTAAGGATTGTATGAGTTTTGTTGTGGTCGTCTGTGGTTTCTATTTGTTTCTTGTGACTATGGTCGCATTTTTCCATTTCCCTTTTTCATTTGATATTCTAGAGTATAGATTGATATCGTGGGACGGAGCACGGCACACTTTGTTATTCTTTGATCGCTTGGGGGCCGCTCTTTATCTACTGGTACAGCATACAGTATATAAAACTTGAAATTTAACTATTTCTCATTGGGGGTTCATTTTGGGAAGCTGTATCTTTCGGGTGCTGGGGTCAATCAAAGAGGCACGGAGATTCTAGAATAATAAATTTCGAGGATTCACATTATTTTTCCCGCTCCAAAAGCTAGAGCGGTATCACAGCTCTACATGTAGAAGTTTACGATCGAATCCTAGGGTTTGTCTGTTTGCAAGTTTGCGTTTTACCAGTGGACCGTTCCCGCGGGCCCTTGTGGGTTAGATGTACCTTTAAATTTCCGCCAGGTGATCAAAAGAGACTTTTTCATAAAAAAGGTTATGATAATATATACGAGGATTGGGGTCGTGTTTTGAGGTCGACCACATTTCAGGCAAATGCGGTGGGCGATCTACCGGCCGTGTATGGTGCTCGCGTCAGATAGATTAATAAGAAGGGTCGTCTTGCTGCCGCTGCTACAGGGGGTTGCAAAGTCACATAACGGGCAAAGCTACGGTAACCTATGATTAACCCCTGGGCTTTCGCTTAAAAAGCTCGCGTTAGTGCCATCAATAGACTACATAGAAAACCTAAGACCACTCGACGGCCAGGTCGGCACTAGGAGAGAACGTCCCCATCATCCCTTAGTCCTCCACTCCTTCAATTCTCCAACCTGCTCTGCTTCTCTTCCCTTCCATCTACCATACTTCCCTCCTTTCTCTACCGTACTCTACCGACGACGGAATACCTACGGATAAAGGTATGTTTCTACGTGTTTTCTAACAAATTTGTCCTGGATAAGCTAATTGATTCAAATTGATTCATCCGGTCAGAACGAAAGATGTCAAACGAAAGCACCCCAGCGGCTCTGGCTGAACTGTACACTCGCATCATCCCAGTACTTGAGGAATCCGCTACCCCTACCAAAATGTGGGGTGTGACACTCTCCACCGACAAGGAGGATTTTCACACAAAGCTCATTCTCCAGAAGTTCCTCCGCGGGAACAAGAATAACGTTGCCGCTGCCGAGAAGCAATTCGTTGAGACGATCAAGTGGCGCAGGGGCTATTTCGATGCTGACGGAAAGGTGCTCGGCACTTGGGATGAGAAGAAGTTCGCAGGGTTGGGCTGGATTACGAAGGAGAGGATCGAAAACAGTGATCAGGAGGTGGTTGTTACCTGGAATATTTACGGTGCTGTGAAGAACTTGAATGAGACATTCGGGGATGTTGATGAGTGTGTTTTTACCCTTGTCTGGTTATTGTGGGCAATTATTGACTATTAGTAGATTCCTTCGCTGGCGTGTGACCCTTATGGAACGGACCGTCGATCTTATGGAGCTTGGCTCAGTCAAGACCCCCATTCCTGAGAAGGGCACCGATCCTTACAAGGCGTTCCAAATCCACGACTACCTCCAGGTCACTTTCTTGCGCACTCCTCCTGTGGTCAGGACGGCGTCTAAGAAGGCTATAGATCTTTTCCAGAATTATTACCCCGAGTGCCTGGACAAGAAGTACTTTGTTAACGTGCCTCTTCTTATGGGTTGGATGTTTAGTGCCATGAAAATGATAATCAATAAGACCACCTTTAAGAAATTGTATATGCTTACTTATGGCGCTTCCCTTGCCGGCGAGTTGAAGTCGGAAACCGTTCCGGAGGAATATGGTGGGAAGGGTGTTAAGTTGTCTACTAAAGGGATGACGATTGACCTGGATGGCCAATTAATTAAGCCAGAACTCAAGGGAGTTGAATCTGGCGATGTTGATGCCGTTGTGACAACCGAAGCACCGGAGGAGCCGGCAGAGGTAAAGGAGGAAACGGAGGGTTCTAAGGTTCCAGAGGAACCCAAGGCGTCAGAGGAACCTAAGGCGTCAGAGGAATCTGGGATGCCGGAGGGATCTGGCGCGGTCGAGGAACCCCAGACAGCAGAAAACCCCGATGACACCGAGAAACAAAGGGAGACGGCAAAAGCAAGCCAAACCAATGAAACTGGCGAGACAATCGAACCGGTCACCGTCGCCACTCCTACTACTGCTACTACTGCTACCACCCCTGCCGTTCCTGCCACCCCGACCTCTTCTCCTGCCGCCCCCGCCTCTCCCCTTCCCGAACCGCCGGTTGACAAAACCTCCTCCCCGGCCGAACCCGAGACCGATGTGCCGCCCCCCGTCCCAGCTAAAAACAGTGGAGAGCAACCGCAAAAGTGATCCCCTTGAGGGGCCATGTCTTCCCCCTGTCACTCTCTCGCGATGTACCCAAAACGTGGGAGGGGACTTGGCAGTAAAAGTTGTGTTTTATCCTCCAACTATGGGAGGGATAGGGATACCCCTTGTATTGTAGTTTTTCTTTCTCTTTGTTTTCCAATTCTTACGGAACTAATTCATACGAAGTGGGGGGTGGGAGGTTTGTGCTTTGTGTGAATTAGTTTGTGCGTGGGTTGGCCCAAGTTGAGTACTGCATTGGGCCGGAGAGTGGATCAACCAGCTATAGTATTAATGCTAGCATCGTGGCTTAACTTTCTTCTCTTTCGCATTGATAGATTGTGGACTTTGGTGCAGACACTAACGTGATATTATGGCCTTCACGCGGATGAGAAGGTTTGGTGGAGGGCAGGCATTGGTACGTGTAGTGATCGAGAGCTGCATCCCCTGCAGTGTTGATATTGCCGAATTTCCTTACATCATGCTAAATAGGCACTACTCGAGTACAGCAGTCAAATTAGCGTATTAATTTGATTGGTGGGTTCAACCTCCTGCGCGTGTAAAGCTATCACATGACTGGATGTTGGCTAAGTAAATATTAACCGGTGCATTACCCCCACAGCTCTGGCTAAACATTACTCCCATATCAGGTTTAGTGCTCCTGTTGACGGAAAAATGTCTACTGTACATCATAACTTGACCTGAAATGCTTCCGATATCACTCCATCGACATATCATAATATCATATCAAGAAAAGTGGGAAGCTATTATAATTTTTTGGTTTTCATTTTAGCGCGATGTAAGCACTATCATCAGCACTGCAGGGGTTATATAATATTATAAAGCCTGGAAGAGACGAAAGGTTTTTGGCGATCGCATACGGTACTCTCCACCCCCCGGTCGCCACACCTGCTATAGGTTAGTGAATAGAGGGTTGAAACAACTCTACGACAAGAGCTTCGATGGGTAAGAGATGAGAGAGAAAGCAAGCCTTTGCCGCCGACTCGTGAGAATGGGGAAATAATAATAATATGGGGGATTATTGTTGTGCCTAGTGAATGTGCAATCGTGTATGATATAAGTCGTCCCGTTGCTATTAGTGATGATGATCCCGGATGAATTCTGGAAGGACTACTGGGGCAGTTGTTGGAATAGGTATCTCTCCTACTTTGGGGTTTGATTATCCGAGTGATTTGGGGTGATCGTGGAAAGGTTTTAGGGAGGGTGATGTGGATTGATTGTCTGGTGGTGGTGCTATAGTAGAGTACCGGTATAAAGGTAAAAAATATATAATTATTATTATTATATATTAAAATCTGATTTATTGGAGTAGTATTTTGGTAGAGGGTTGAATGTGATCTGTGGAGTCGGTTTGATGGTGGGGTTCTGTGATGTTTCGTGGAATTTGTCTTTATAATTTATGTTTTATGTTTTATGATAACTTTACTGTGCATTTTAATTGAATATTATCTTTGTTTATTTGTGGATATTACACTTCTACTCTTCGTCTAACCCTTCCTACTCTACGGTACTGTTGGTTATGTGAATGACCATGGGGAAAATTACACAGCAGCACACAAAACATCGTGAATTTCTGATACCGTTATTCAGGTAGCTTAAGCACTGTAGCGAAAAGGGATTTTTAAAGGAGAGAAAAACGGACGAGAGCAGGACGACATCATCACCGAACCCGGGAAAAACAATCAACTCTCATCAATTTTTCTTCTTACAACTTAACGTATTATACCTAGTTATGGGTCACCCCCTAGTAATGGGTCACTATTTTTACTTCATCAAAAGCAACAAAACTTACAACAACCCACTCACTATTTATCTGAAGAAGCTGATATTTGAATAGTTCAATGTCTTGCACTTGGTAATAATCAGCATAAAAAAATATTAGCAAAATAAAATTAACTGCACTCTTGAAACACACAAGTGACAATTGATGATTGAATTACTATTTGTTAGATAATCCGTACTTAGAATAGATTTCTAGTTGATATTTCCATATAGCAGGTATTAGGAATAGGTTGTTAATAAACTGTAGGTATTAGAAATGGAAATTTCCATCTACAAAACATGAGCTATAAGTTTGAAAACAAGGTAAATTGCGATATTTGATATTTAAAAGAGTATTAAACTTAATAAGGTTTATCTTATTCTGATATTTCTTTTAAGACACCAAACTTTGTTTACTACTACCTTAACATACTCACTTTAATATGTATTAATTGGAAGATTATTGGACTATTTCTGCTCTCTTGGTGGTGTCTTTTATACTAGTTATTCTTTAATATAGTTTAGACTGTTATTTGCACTGTTTATCATTCAATAGCTTTCTAATATGATAGATATTTGCCTCTGTTGACTTTACCAGTATTCTGCTATCCTGAGATATGTATTATTCTGCTTTAAACCTTCAAATACCTTTTATATTCTCTTATAAGTACTCTCTCAAGAATTTCACAATTTTCTTCATAAACAATCAAAAATCTAGTCTCCATACTCAAATCTCACTACTGCCCAGTTCTCTATATTTGTCTCTGTGATTCCCTCCATCTTTAAAGCCTTTATTTTTTTATATCTCCTATACAATAACTATATTTAATCTTGTACAAACATTGTATAAATAAGCAACCAATACTGGTTTTTATTCAGTACTACTACTTACTCTAGCTCAAACCTGCTTTATATAGTAGGTATACTCATCTGAAATACATATGAATGGAAAATTCTGGTAAAATCAATCAAAACTGAATGTAGAACAAGCTATTCTTAAGAGTATAAAGTACAATGTAATTTTTTAAAATTTGGAAGAGATAGTAGCTTTCTGGCACATCCAATAGTGTCTTAACATGCTAGGCACTTGAGGAAAAGATAGAATTCCATAGATTAGCTTTTAAAAAGTGTGGAAAATAGCATAAATAAAGTTCAAAGTACAGAAAAGATCAATACTAAAGAAATCGTAACTGAGAGAGCAGAAAGAGTCCAAGGATCTTCCAATGAATATATATCAAAGTGAGTATGTTAACGAAGTAGTATACAAAGTTTGGTGTCTTAAAAGAAACATGAGAATAAGATAAACCTTATTAAGTTTAATACTCTTTTAAATATCAAATATCGCAATTTACCTTGTTTTCAAACTTATAGCTCATGTTTTGTAGATGGAAATTTCCATTTCTAATACCTACAGTTTATTAACAACCTATTCCTAATACCTGCTATATGGAAATATCAACTAGAAATCTATTCTAAGTACGGATTATCTAACAAATAGTAATTCAATCATCAATTGTCACTTGTGTGTTTCAAGAGTGCAGTTAATTTTATTTTGCTAATATTTTTTTATGCTGATTATTACCAAGTGCAGGACATTGAACTATTCAAATATCAGCTTCTTCAGATGTATAATGGGTGGGTTGTGGTAAGTTTTGTTGCTTTTGATGAAGTGAAAATAGTGACATATTACGAGGGGGTGACCCATAACTAGGTATAATACGTTATCTCATTCCATCACCGGCTATGAAATTGAAATAAACGGCTCTACTTAATCCGTCTCTCCTGTGATTGCTGACTGGCTTGCTGATAAGTCTGCTATTTCCATAGTTCAATTAGAGCACTGTCTTTCGGGCTTGTGTCATTCCCCACGCAAGAACACTGGAGAACGGAAAAATAATTGAACCGTGTGCTATGAAGTCCGAAAATCTCTTCTCTCGAAAGGGGGAAAAACTACAGCAAAAACACAGCCCCTTTCCCCCTTCTGAGACAGAAAGAAAAGAAAGAAAAGTTCTTGAACTTTGGTGAGAGAGGAAAGCCAAACGACATAGCGCACGGTTCAATTATTCAGGTTTCTATGGCATCAGCAAAAATAATACCTTGCGTTCCGTGCGTTCCGTGCGTCTGACGCACCTGACGCCGGAACGCTAATCGTGAATCAGGACGGAACGTCGGATCGACGTTGCGTCCTGACTTTGCGTTACTTGGCGCCATCCGTCCTGACGCCATCCGGACTGGGACCCCTACGTCCTGTGCGTCCTGACTGCGTCTGGTGCTCCGCTACTCCGTCCTGACGCCCCCTCATCCAGGACTCTCCCGTCCTGACGTCGCCTGATCTACGACTCTCCCGCCCTGACGACGTCTGATCTAAGACTCTCGCGCCCAGATGCCCGTTCCTTCTCACCGAACGTCAGGGCTCGTGGATCTTACCACCTCTCGTCCCGATTGTTTCTTCTCCTGCCTCCCTCGTCCGGATCCCACGATCCTGATCTCTCCCTTCCTGACGTCTGGTCTGTTCT